>WBZN01000049.1_pt1 | contig 185849 bp, 179 predicted proteins | sample 5204281 | NCBI WGS metagenome assembly WBZN01 (sample SAMN12344347, study PRJNA552823) | activated sludge metagenome | biome: Activated sludge suspended growth; feature: Nitrification reactor; material: Wastewater; isolation source: activated sludge from nitrification reactor of wastewater...
TCTGGACGACTGGAAGCAGGACGATCACCATGCGTACTTCGTCCAGCGTTTCTGGACGCTGTTCGTCGAAGGCCAGGGCGGACAGCTCTCAAGCTTTACACACGATCTGCCTACATTGTTCCATCGCGTCAAATCCAATGCTCCCTCACCCAGGCACGACTATAAAATTGAGCCCACGGACAAACTTGAAATGATCTTGATGCGTCCGCCGACGGTCAAGCAGCAAACGTCGATCTATGAGCGCCCTTTGAGCACCGCGCCGTTACCTGAGAGCGTCATACGCCAGGCGTCCCGCGTTGAAGTGGGGATCACCTGGGAATGCGGAGGATGCGATCTCGATCTCTATGGCCAGCACGAGCCGGGCGCGACGACCATTTGGTTTCTCAGCACACAAACGAAAGACGGCCAGTATTTTAGAGATTTCAGGACCTCGCCGCGCAGCGCCAATGGCTATGAAACGCTGGCCTACCACGTGCCTGTTGATCTGAACCATTTGCTGCTGGCCGTGAATTTTTACAACGGCCAGTCTCCCGGCGGGGTGAAAGGCGAGGTGAGAATTTCCTTGAATGGCCAGACATATGCCATGCCTTTCCATGTCTTGGCGCAGGAAGGCAACGGCGGGGTGGGCAGACAGGAAACTCTCACAGCTCGCCGGGCGACGAATGCCGCGTGGCTCGTGATTGATCCGATGGAGGTTCTCGGCATTCGAGCGCCGTACACCGTCGTCAGTCAGCGATAAGGGGGATTTATGTATGTTCCTCCACAGCGGCAGCAATCACTTCTGTTGATGCTTGCATTCACTGGGTTATTCGGCTGGGGAGCTTGGGAGAGCCTGGACCTTCAGGCGCTTCCTGTCATTCCGTACGTTCTGGGATTTGTCGCAGTGGTCGGAGGGTTCAAGGCGCTGAGCCTTTCGCTCGTTCGATTGCGGAATATTTTGATGCGGCGCGATGCGATGGCCGCAACGACGCAGCGAGGGTCCGCATCCTGGGCGACAAAGAAAGACCTCAAGCACGCCGGATTGTATGACACATCCGGCGTGCTTCTGGGCTGCGATACGAAAGGACACCCGCTTTTTTTTGACGGGGAAATTCATGGGCTCACGCTCGCCCCGGCAGGATCGGGAAAGACCATCGCGTTTTCCATTCCGACTCTCTGTCATTCATCTCTTCCCATCATCGCCAGCGACTTCAAAGGAACGCTTGCGGTCATGACCAAGCACCTCCGTGAGAAACAACACCGCCAGAAAGTGTTTTGCGTCAATCCCGCGCATTTGTACACGGAACATCTTGGTGCACCGGCCCGCTACAATCCGCTTCAAATCCTCCTCGATGACTGGATGGAAGCGGAGAAGAATAAAGACCTGATCGCCGATGCACAATCCATTGCGTTGCAACTCTGTCCAGAACCGGCTGCAACCGGCGAGAACACCTTCTTTAGAAACGGATCGAGAAAAATACTGGTCTTGGTGCTCGTATACCTGATCGCCTTTCACGGCGCAGGCAAAGCCACATTGAGCGAGGCGTTGAGCTTGCTCCGCAACGTCAAGGAATTGATCGAGGTGTGCGAGGTGGTCATGGTCTCGCCGATTTTGGATGGCGAACTGGCGGACATGGCGGCAGAGCTTCATTACAAACTGACCGCCCACGATACGCGTCAGGTGGATAGCTTCCTGGAAGGCACTGTTCAGGCGCTCGCCGCGTTTTCTGCCAGCGGCTGGCTGGCAGAGAGCACGAGCACGTGCGATTTTAAATTTAGTGACCTGAAAGCAAATCCGGCGACAGTGTATCTGATCGCCGATCCGACCAAGATGAAAGTTTTTGCGCCCTGGATGGGGCTCATGGGCTGGGCCGCCATTACCGAATTAACCCGCTGCCAGAATACCAAGCCCGTCTTCTTCTTGCTCGATGAGGCGACGAACTTCCGGATAGAGAATTTATCAAACTCACTCACAGGCCTTAGAGAATTTGGAATCCGTGTCTGGTTCGTGATCCAGGAGCTTGAAGAATATGCCAGGGTGTATGGGCGAGAAAGTTTGGAAACCTTATTGTCTCAAACCGAAGTGAAGCAAATCTTCGGGGCCAGTGGATCAAAAACCTGCGAGCTGATTTCCCGGATGCTGGGCGAGCAGACCGTCAAAGCCGTGAACGTGAACTTAGGCCGGACGCGCTACGATCCGGTCATCCAATCCGTGAGTGAGCAAGCGCGGCGCTTACTCACTCCCGATGAAGTGAGGCAGTTTACCGATACGATTCTCTTTATCCGTAACCTGCCCCCGATCCAGGCGATTAAGACAGGGTATCACGAGGTGAAACCCTGGTCGGACTGGGTTGCAGCCAATCCCTTGTTTGGCAGCAAGCTTCAAGGACAAACACGAGTCCGGTTGAAATATTGAAGGAGAGGAACCGATGAAGCAGGCCGAGGTTCTCAGTGACCTGCTCCCCATAAATTAGTCCAGAGTGAAGTAGAGTCTGCTAACCATAATATAAAGGAGCAGACTATGAAGAAGCGTTTTAGTGAAGAACAGATCATCAAGATTTTGAAGGAACAGGAATCCGGGCAGCCGACAGCGGAGGTATGCCGCCGTCACGGTGTTTCGCCGGGGACATTTTATAAATGGAAGGCGAAGTTCGGCGGGATGGATGTTTCGGACGCCCGCAAGCTCAAGGCGTTGGAGGCGGAGAATGCGAAGCTGAAGAAGCTTTTGGCCGAGGCGATGCTGGACAACGCCATCTTGAAGGATGTCACATCAAAAAAGTGGTGACGCCGCAGGGCCAGCGTGAAGCTGTGGCGTATGTGCAAGGCACGCATGATGTTTCGCAAAGGCGGGCTTGCCGCATCTTGAGCGTGGAGCGTGCATTGGTGCGTTATCGCTTCACGCGACCGCCCGATGCGAAGCTTCGAGAACGTCTCAAGGCATTGGCCGCCGAGCGCAGGCGCTTTGGGTATCGCCGCCTGGCGGTTTTTCTGCGCCGCGAGGGGTTTGCCTGCAACATCAAGAAGATTCACCGCATCTACAAGGAGGAAGGATTGATGGTCAAGCGCCGTAAAGGCCGTAAGAAAGCCACGGGCACAAGAGCGCCGCTGCCAAGGCCGGACGGCTTGGGTCAGGTCTGGTCACTGGATTTTATCAGCGACGCGTTCACGGACGGGCGCAGGTTCCGCGTTCTGGCGATCATGGATCAGTGCTCGCGCGAAGTCTTGAGCATCGCCGCCGATACCTCCATGCCGGGCTTGCGCGTGGCGCGCGAACTCGAACATCTGGTGCAACGCCGGGGCCGGCCCAAGGTCATCGTCTCCGACAACGGGCCGGAGCTGACCTCTCAGGCCGTGTCGATCTGGGCCATGCAGCACCGGATCGACTGGCATTACATCCAGCCCGGAAAGCCCCAGCAAAACGGCTTCACCGAAAGCCTGAATGATAAAATCAGGAATGAATGTCTGAACGAGCACTGGTTCTCCAGCCTCGCCGAGGCCAGGACGATCATCGAGAGCTGGCGGCAAGATTATAACACCGTGCGGCCCCACAGTGCCTTGGGGTATCTGACGCCGGAAGAATTTGCGACAAAACTCGCCGCAAAAAATTCAGGGGGCATGCCCCCTGAACATAAATTGACGGTGCCAGCACCGCCGTCTATAAACTTAATCGGACTCTACCAGCAGATGGCCTAAATCTGGGGAGCAGGTCATCAGCTATAAGCGATTTAGCAAATCTATCTCTTGGGGGTGGGGTATACGGGCCCTGATCCGGGTGGGGCTCAGAATTTTGATTGCCTGTCTTCCGCTCTTGCCATTCATCGCATTGGCAACGCCGTTTCTCCTGTCAGAAACGCCACATCTTCGGATTCAGTACACCTACACGGGATCATACGACCATCCCATATACCGGGAGTGCCAGTATCTAGGGGTTCATGGGAGGATTCACGTCCAGGGGCCGGACTGTCCGATTGTACGGTTCGTGGCAGGCACGTCACAAAACGAATGAAACCCGTCTGTCTTCGTAACTTGCCCTCAATCAGGCGGCCATTTTGGATATGATCTCGTGGACGTAGGTTGCTTTCTGGTCTTCCATAAAAAGCACGTTCATATTTGTCAAATCGTCCATGGACTTGCCCCAATTTAACTTTGCAAAGCGCGTAGGTGTTACAATGAAACTATTCAGGATAACATCAGGATCAGCTAAGCGGCGCTCAATTTCTTTGATGATCGTATGAAACTGAATCTTTTTATGCCCCGGTCCTTCATATTGAAGACCGTGTGGCTCGATGAAGGCAATCTTTTGCTGTTTGCCGTTTAACTGCCATAACAGAAAATCAGGGTAGAAATTTCCTGCTTCAAAAAATCCCATGCCTCGGCCACGGCTTTCGTTCCTGAGAAGGAAAAGCTCTGTGCCCTCCTTTTCAAACATGGCTTCATGCGAAACGAGATATTCTCTTAAGTCCTCAACAAACTGAAATTCACTTTCATTTAACGATACGGGGGCTATCTGGATTTTACTGTCTTTGGCAACATGGATAAGTGGTTCATAAAGATGGTTTCTAAAAAGGCATGCTTTGAGATCACGGATGTTCAGTATGCCTTGTTTTCTGGCAATAACCTCTGCCTTAAGCTTAATAATGTCTTCGATCAAGGCCTTCTCGTTGCTGTCAACGACAAGCTGGTATTCATCCTCTGGTGGCAAAAACGGGTCTTGACGATTCTCAATCGATTTCAACTCCAGTCGCGGCTCAATAAATTCGGCTTTGCAGTAGTTGTAATATTCCTCACAATATCTTTGCAAAAGCTCGCAGGCCATTTCTTGCCAAAGGGTAATATTGAGAATATCCGCTGCATCCATTCTTCCCGCTGGAACGATTAGCGAATACCAAGATGTATCTTCAAGCAGCGGCCTAATCTCTGCTGGAGATATATTGATGTTGTGCCAGCTTCTCTCACGTTTAAATTGCTCTATGCGAAAGAAAAGGTCTTCAAAATCTAGAAATGCAATGTGAGCCGCCCCGAATACAGCATTTTCCTTCTCTGCTAATTTAGCAGTAGCTTTTGAGCCGATAGATTGGATGCGTGGATACCAATCTATCTCGATTGATTTTGTGGCTAGTTTCTGAGGGACGTGACCAAATGCAGGGACCCTCCCATCTTTCTTGAAATCATATTCACGTCCATCCCCTCGCTTTTCACGAGGCCGTAGGACCTTTAATTCCTTACCGAATTCATAGGTGACGTTCAGAGGAATGACCTCAACGAATTTCTGGTCGTTGCTTGGCAGCTCTTCCTCCTCAAGGAATTTCTTGAAACGCTCCATAAAGTCGGCTTCAATGCCAAATACATTCAGAGTTTCCATGAACTGGATATGTTCCGGTCGATGGGTCGGTGTTGCAAACCCACTACGCTTGAGTGACCAACTGTGCCCTTTCAGGCGCACCCCACGGCCAAAAAGCTGAATAATCTGAGACCCCTCACTTTTACCAACGTGCATCAGGCCAAGTGTACTAACGCGCCAGCAATCCCAGCCTTCCACGAATTTCTTGGAGCCTATAAGCACATTTACGGGCGATGTAGAGAGATGAACTTGCTCGAACAGCTTGTCGCTAAATTCGGACTCTTGAACCACGAGATCGGCTATCTCTGCATCTTCAATATGCTTAATGAGCGCAGGGGCATCACCGACGTTGATAAGGCCAAAGGGAACCTCTTCTGGACCAACGCGAAGTAAGATTTCATTCTGGTCGCCCTTGATACGGGCTAGCATAAGTTGCCCACCCGCACGGTTTTGGAACACCTTGCTCAGAATATCTCGGAAAAGGTCTTGGACTTTCCAGCTTTCACGCCGGATAAGCTCTTGCAGATATAAGAACGAGCCTGCGAAAATATCGCCGCCTTTGTCGTCAACAAGGCCAGTGTCCTTTCCATTCCGGCTCAGTATCTTCTCTATTTCCGAAATGGATCGGGTTTCATTGCCCAAGAACCCAGCAATGAAAGAAAGAATCTGGGCTACGTCGCCCATTGTCTCCTTGTCGGATTTCGCTCCGGTGACGGTCGATCCAACGAAAACCCATAGGGGCTTTTCGACATTGTAAGGTGTATACGCAGCTTTCTTGTCCTCATACAGCTTTAGCTGCTGGTAGAACGAAAGAAGACAGGCGGTCAGATAGCTTGATCGTAGTTGGTCGTAAGTCTTCGGCAGATTGAAAATCCGGTAATCTTTTCCGTATCCATCCTCATAGAAATAACGGTAGGAATAATCAAACAGAATGGATTTTGAATAAGATTCTTCAATCTCGGAACGCTTGGCGGCACTTACTGCCTCCTTGAAAGTGGCGGAGTATTCAAACACAAAGCCCCGCTCAACTAGCCGTTCGCGGCTTCTAAACCATCCCGTTTCCTCTTTGCTTCCCATGCCCCGATGCGCTTCATCTACGAGCAGTAGATTCTGGTCGCCAAGGTTGCGCGTGGCAATGACATTGACGCTATCGACTTCGCCCAGCTTTGTAATCTCGGTATAGTCAATCTGACGAAGACCGTTCTTGCCTGTGGAGAGTAAGTCTCCCGTATCCGTCAGCAAACGGTCGGCAAGAATGCCGCTGGCCCTGAATTCTCTGGCATGCTGTGCCGACAGCCCTTCATTCGGTGTAATGAGGATAGTGCGCGTCAGGTCATGGCGGAACGCGGACTGGTTGGCGTAATGACGGAATTGCAGGAAGTTGACATGCATCAGGAGTGTTTTTCCTGACCCGGTTGCGTTTTGAAGGCAAACCTTGTTCAGCTCGTCATAGGTGAAAGGAGTAATACCCGTCTCAAATCCCTTTTCCTGCCAGAAGGCATTAAATTCATCGACGTAGGAATTCAGGCTGGCCATCAGGGTTTCGCGGTTGGCAAAAAACCGATCCAGATATACTTCCGCAAATAGCAGCGAAAGCCATTGGTAGTATTTCCAAACAATTGGGCGTGTTCGCTGCTCGTTAATCGCCAGCGTATGGCTGACGATATTCTGTTCATAGCGCATCAGGTCAGCGCGAGTGATCGCCGACTTATCCTGCAAATGGATGTCCAGTACTTTGAAGAAATGGTGCAGGTTATCTGCCGTTAAGCCTTCCGGTGCGCTTCGCAGCGTAGCCGAAAGGGGCTCAAGGGCGCGAAGTTTCTTGCGGCCTTTTTTGATACCCGCCAACGGATCAAATCCAAACTGGCTAATGACCCACTGGTTCAAAACCTGCTTGAAAGGCAGGTCGAGCGTTTTCTGTTTGCTCGCGCTCTTTCGTGCCATGATTAACCTTCCACATCCCACATTTTCTGGTGGAAGGATTCCTCGATCAGGCGGACTTTCCAGTTTTCGTCATCGCGCTTCAGGTTGGGCAGGTTGTTGGAGCCGTTGACGTAGATCACATCAAACTCTGAATCTTGTGCGGAGAGACGGTATTTTTTGAACCACTCATCCAGCATCAGATTATCTTCTTCCAGATTGCCCGTGAGCTTGCGCCAGATGACAAGAACCTTGTCCATGTTCTTCTTATCGCCCGGTGTGCGGCATACGCGGCCTTCCACCTTGCGGAACCACCATTTGCCATTGGCATCCTCGGCCAGTTTTCCGTCTAAAATCAGGCGCGTGGTTTGGTCATTCGGCAATTCAGGATCAACTTCACGCTTGAATTTGCTACCAAAGATACGCGGCGCGTCGATATGATCGACATGCAGACCAATCAACCAGTTAAAGGTTTCAATCAGGTCAACGGCCTTTTCGACATACTCATCCGAACCCGGCTTCTTGATTTTCAGCTTGTAAGCTGTGGGATCAGAGAATTGCTCGACACTCAGCAGGGACGGACTGCCCTTCGTTTCAAACTCTAGCCAGTAATTGAGCATATACTCACGGCGGAAATCGTCATGCCTTGTGAGAGCCTGTGTTCGTGTGGCGTCGTCACGGAAGGCCAGATTGTTTAGCGCATCTTCGTACGATTCAAGACGAATGTACTTGAAGGCGCAACTGAGGCCATCATTACTTAGCGGTTTTCCCTCCCTCCATTGGGATGCAAAAAGAGCTTTCTGGATTCGTGGGAGCGTTACGGTATCGAAATATTCCCCCATTTCAATGAGGCAGAATTTGCGTGCCCCATGATCCGCACGATTAAGCGTGATTACCGCGTGCCCAGTGCTGGCTGAGCCTCCAAAACAATCGAGTATGGTGGAATCAGGTTTTGCAGCATGGGTGATGAATCGAGAAACAAAATCGGCGTGTTTTGGGGCAAGAAATACGCCAGATTTTCCAAACATGGCCGATGTCTGCTTTTCGCCGTCTGAATAGTCAGAAAACACACTTTTCCCTACATTCGTTTCAACCTCATGCAACATCCTTTTAATGCGTGGTACTTTCTCTTCTGTTTCTCCCCAAGCAATCCGCGCATCTCTATCTAAGGACGTGAGCGTTGTACGATCAGACTCATCCTCAGTACGGTCGTAAGGAAACTTCCATCCACTTTTTGGCATCGAAACTGGTTTTCCAGTAATTGGATGATTGGGGAGGTAAAACCTATAGTTAGGGCTTTGGGGGTCTCTCGTACTTGGGGATTGTTTTGTGGCAGGGAGTGCCAAGTCTGCTTCCTGATATATCCAAATAGATGATTGAGCAGCGCGTGCGTCCTTCTCAGAAACCAGTCGTCCTGCTTCGTTCCGATATTCAGCGTGTTTGTAGTTATACAAGCCTTTCCACGGGTCTTCCTTTTGATACTCTTCCCACTCAAGCCCTTGGGATTCTATATGCTCTCGGTAGGCGATTTTATGGTCGCTGTATAATTTCTTGAGAGCTTGTTCAATCTCCGCAATTGGTGGGTAATCAGGATTGAGGCTGGAAATAAGCTCCATGACCTCAAGGAACCCTGGTTTAGGTTCGCGGAACATGCTTTTGTCTTTTTCTGCCGTAGCCTTATCCTTTGCGTAGACAAGAACGTACTCATGGTTGGTTGAATAATTAGGAACCTGACTGTTGTTGGTATTCATTGACCAGATAAGTTCCTCAACCCGGTTTTCCGTGCCAAATACCGAATCCATGGCATGCTCAAGGACGGTTCGTTCAGTCTTGTCAATGCTAACGAAAATAGCTCCATCTTGAGGCAATAAAGGCTTAAGCCCATGAAGACGATCATGCATAAGGGTAGCCCATGAAGAATCTTTATAGCTGTTCTTATATGGGATCGAGCTACTGGAAGTATTATAAGGAGGGTCGATGTATATACACTTCACACCGCTATCAAATTTAGAGCGCAGAATTTTTAACGCATGGAAATTATCTGCGTGAATCAATAATCCAGCAAGCTCAGAATCTAGATTTTGGACTGCTGATGTGACTCTTTCGCAAAAGGATTTGTCAAATAAAGCTGTATTTACAAGCAGCTTTTCATTTGCCTTTAAGAAAGCAATTGTAAGTTGCTCGGAATAGCCAGCCACCTTGTCTATAGCAAACAGCTTCACCCACTCTTTGCGTTGGGCGTCATTGGCTGCGATTTCGGCGTATAAGTTCTCTGGGATACGATCCAGCGTGATGCAGTAATTGGTTTCGACGACAAACTTCTTCTTGAGCCACAGCTTTTTCTGGAAGTCTTCAAGCTGGGCAAGAAAGTCGATCAAGTGATGGGCGATTTTCCGCAGCACCTTGATTTTCGATAGATAAAAATCTACACGCGGCACATCGGCGGATTCAATGTCGTCCAGCCGCATGATTTCATTCTTGATATAGAAGTCCAACTCCCGGCGCATAAAGCCGCCAAGGTCCTTATGTATGAAGTAATCCATTGTGTTGCGTGACGTGTACTGGTTCAGGTAACGGCGCAGCAGGGTGCGGTCTTTATCCTGCCCGACTAGGGTAGAGAGCTGGCTTGCGAACACAGCGCCATCCGCGAGTTTCTTTAGGGCTTCAAAAATTGCCTTCTCTGCTTCATCAACTCGCTTTTCCTGCCACTTTGCCCCTTGTCCAGATTTTTCAGGGTCAGGGCGGTACTCAAACTGTAGGACCAGATCATTATCATTACCTTCTACCTTCGCTGGTTCTGCCTTATGGATGATGAAATAGCGCTCGGTTTTATCTGTTGCCTTAATGTTGCCATGCTCGCCCTCAGTGGCATCGACAATCCGGCAATGAACCCTGCGTTCTTCCTGTTCAAACAACCCTTTTAACTCCGGCGCATTCGCCAGGTTAAATGTGAAATTGGTCAGGTATTCTGATGTTTTGATGTAATACTGGTCGCGATTCGCCCAGTGCAGATACACTTCGCGTCCGTCATAGGGCACAGAATATGCCGCCGCTTTGCCGTCAGTTTCCCGCGCATAATACCGGCGGCTCATGAAATCGCCGTTGTCGTAGTAACGCTCAAAGAAGCGGAACAGGTGATCGTAAATCTCACCTTCGCCATTGCTGGCATCCTTGATCGCGTCGTGGGTGGCCTTGGCTTTTTTGACAGGCTCGGTTTCCTCTGGGTTTGGCGCACCGAATTCCTTGGCTTGCTTCAGGGCGGCTTCATAGGCCAGACGCGCTTCCTCCAATCGCTTGCTATCCACTTCTCCAAAAGCATCCTTGATGATTTTCAGCAGGTCGTTTTGCAGGAAGCTGGAAACGCGATCCGCCTTGGCGTGCATGATCCGGTAAAAGCCAAAATCCAGGTCGGGCTGGTTTAGCTGGAACAGGTCGCCCAGAAGGGTTATCAGGCGGTCTCGTTGTTTTTCTACAGTTGTCATGGTTTCCTCAGTCTCTTCTTATGCCACTTTCCATCGGATCGTAAATAGGTCTTGTGTATCAGTCGTTTGCTTTAGTTTCTCTTCTAAGGCCGCAATCAAACCATCGCGCTTTTCGATAATCTCATCTTCGACTTGAAAAATCTCCTGCCGCTGACGGCGCTGAAGCGTTTCCAGCTCGCGTATCACGGTCTGGATACGCTGCTGATCTTCGATAGAAGCCGCCAGCTGGGATTCCCGTTTAAGAGAGCGCAGACGTATTTTCGTGTCAGACAGTGCTTGTTCCGCCGTTGAGATTTTATCGTCCGCCCACTTCTCAAGCTTTTCGCGCTCCTCCTGAAAGAAGCGGTTATTGGCTTCGATAATTTCACTGATCTGGGCATCCACATGTCGTTTCGCATTGGTTAGCAGTGTATCGGGGGTATTGTCGTTGATCGGTTTTGGTGGAACTGAAGCCTCGCAGCCAAAAAGCTTCTCGCAAGTTTCCTTATCAAGATTCTGACCATCGTCCGTTTGCGCTGTGAAAACCAGATATTCCTCGGTTTGCAGCGCCTCGACACGCACAAGGCGCAGATTGAGCCATCCCGATTTACCTTTAATTTGCTCGACGGCAGAAATCTTTGTTGGGTGGCCACTATAGCCAAAAACAATTTCTGCGGAAGGTGTATCTGCATCCACGCCTTTTTGGAGGACATGCTCACCAAGCGGGTGAGTCAGACGGTAGGTATGTGCGTTCTCAACTGTTGCAGCGCCTTGCTTTCTCACAAGCTGGTACTTGCCAGCAGGGGCAGATGGAATAACAGGCTCCACAAGACTAAAGGCATATTTGTCATCCTCAAAGACCGCTTGGCTCTGAAGAACCTGTTTTGTAAGCCGCCAGAACCAGCGCCCAACCTTATCAAGGCGCTCTTCCGCTTGATCTAGCTTGACCTTCAGAAGGTCGTAAATATCTTCATCGAAGTTTTCGATCAGGATTTGCTGTGTAGCCTTGATTTTCTGGTTGATATGCTCTTCCAGCTCTTTTTGCAGGTTTGAAAAGGCTTCCTCAATAGCCTTCGGCGAACGGCAAGTGTCGTAAATCTCCGATATGCGCTTTTCAAAGTCGATCCCGCTTTCTATGCGGCCCAAAACTTCATCCGATGCACCAAAAACGCCATTGAATAAATTGAACTTCTCGCTAAGTAGCTCCAGTACCCTTTGATCTGCCTGATTTCGCTCGTTCAGGAAGTTAATGACAACCACATCAAATTTCTGGCCGTAACGGTGACAACGTCCAATACGCTGCTCAATTCTTTGCGGGTTCCATGGCAGGTCATAGTTAATCAGCAATGCGCAGAATTGCAGGTTGACACCTTCTGCGGCGGCTTCTGTTGCTATCAGTATCTCAGCATGGTTTCTGAAATAGTCGATGAGTGCCGTGCGTTTATCTACCTGAACTGAGCCGCTTACCCTGTCCGACCCCTGATTTTCGTTAAGCCAGCCTTTGTATATCTCTGAAGCCTGTTCACCTGTATTTGTTCCGCTAAAGGAAACGGCCTTGCCTTGGTAGCCATTGGCTTGAAGAAACGCGGCGAGATACTCCTGAGTGCGGCGTGACTCGGTAAAAATAATGGCCTTCCTGGGGGCCTGTTGACCTGTCGCAGGATCAATCATGTCCGCCATGCGGCGAAAGCCAATATCAAGTGCTTTTAGAAGAGCGCTTGCCTTGGTGTCATTGCCAATCCCTCTGGCTTTAGAAATTAGACTCTCGACGAGAACTATTTCAGCCTGGATTTGGTCTTTGACATTCGCTGTGGCGTTTTCCGTTGACGCTTCGGCATCCTCAGCTTCTTCCTCAAGGTAGTCAGTATCGAGATCATCATCCTCAACAAGCTGATCTATAAATTCTTTGTCATCCTGTGGCAAATCGTCTCTCAAGCGCACTAAACGTTGCTTGATAGTCTCCATAGTGTTGACAATGGCATGTGACGATGATGCGAGAAGTTTCCTGATGATTAAGGATGTTAAATGCCTTTGACGCTTTGGCAGAGCGTACGTGTTTTCATTGGCAAGAAAAGTGGAAATGGATTCGTACAAGTCTTGTTCCTTATCGGTAGGCATGAAAGGAACAGTGACCGCTTTTCTTTCGGTATAACGGATATACTCAAGGACATTCTTCCGTAGTGTCCTTTTTACGAACGGGGAAAGCCTGTCCCGCAGCTCTTGCGTAGTATTGTCGCCTGACATGAATTGCTTTCTGAATGATTTATCATCACCAAAAAGATGCTCGTCGATCAGCGTGGAGAGACCATATAACTCGATCAAGCTATTCTGAAGAGGTGTGGCAGTAAGCAGTAACTTCTGTCTGCCATCGAAAATACGTTTGACGGTTTGTCCGATTTTATTGCTCTGCCTATGTGCGTTTCTTAACTTATGTGCTTCGTCAATCACAACCAAATCCCAAGGAACGCCAATGAACTCAGTCTCCAGGCTCAGCGGAAAATGGTAGGAAACAATGGTTATTGTTCCTGATTGGAGGGGGGCGTAAATGCCATTCCTCTGCATTCGGCTATACGTAATCTTATCCAGAACCTGCGTAGGTAGATTGAACTTATCCTGCAATTCCGAAGCCCATTGCTTTCTGAGAGAGGCAGGGCACACAACAAGTAAATTGCGTTTCTTTTCAGCCCATAGTTGACAAAGAACTAGCGCGGCTTCAATTGTTTTTCCCAAGCCTACTTCATCCGCAAGAATAACTCCTTTTGACAGGGGACTACGCAGCGCGAATAAAGATGCCTCGATTTGGTGTGGATTCAAGTCAACAGCTGCATCGAACAAAGAACGAGAGATACGATCCACCGATGTCGATGAGTGTTTTGCCGTCAGCTCATGAGCATAATATTTTGCATGATGATTAGTAATCACTATTAGGCCAGTCTCTTGCTTTTTAGTTAATCTATCAATCTCTGACTTCCGAAAGTTGGAAGGTCTCCTGACCCCAAAATCGTAGAAGAGCCAACAGCCGCCAGATGGCACATCATATTTTCCGTAATTATTGGATGATGGACTAACTTACGAATGGTCATCACGTCTATTTCCACCAAAGCAACCTTTGTGAGGTTAGATTAGGAGAAAATAGGGGGAAACACAGCAAGTAACAAGAAAATAGAAGTGACGGGTTTATGCCGACACGTACGGCTCAATCTTGATCTTTCCCGCTTGCTTACGCATCTCGGTGCCGTCGTGCCAAGCCTGCATCTGGAGGAGCATGTCCATGCTGAGACGGAATGCCTTCTCTAGCCGCAGTGCCATTTCCGGTGTCAGGGATGCTTTTTCATTGAGCAGGTCGGAAAGCGTGGCCCGGCGCACGCCGAGAATGTCAGCGGCCTTGCTGACGCTCAATCCCAGATCGTCGATGACCTCGGTTCGGATGAAGGCCCCCGGATGGGAAGGCTTCATCCCGATTTTGATTCCTTTCTGTGCCATCAGTGATAGTCCTCCAAATCTAACAAGTCCAAATAGCCATCTTCTTCTTCAAACGTAATCCGCCAGTTTCCTGACGTGGAAATGCTCCAGGTGCCTTTCCGGTCGCCCGTGAGCTGATGCACCCGCCAACCCGGAGGGGCTCCTTTCCGAAACATCTGCATATCCTCGGCCACAATCAGGGCCGTCAGGATATTACGGACGCGGTTCACCAGGTCGGGCCGAAGCCCCCTCGTTTGATCGCTCTCAAGAAGGCGTTTGAGGCCCCGGTGGCGCACGGATCGAATAACCATCTTTCTCCAGTGTACGGTATAAGCGTACACCATGCAAGCATTCTTTTGCCTCCCTTTGCGCTTGCCGGCCGCTCGGGATAGCCGTTTGCCGCTCTTTCCCGGCCAGCAACTCTGGCTCGGTTAACATGCCCGCATGGCTGGCTCTTGGGCGCTGGTGTTCATACGCGGCGGCTTCGCGGGCTGTTTCACGCCTTCGGGACCCGCACAGGTCGCGCCAGCCCTGAGACGCGCTGTCACGATTGGTCCTGTGCAATCCGGTCCCTCCGGCACGCCCGCTGCGCCGCCTCGCGCCGTCCTCCTTTTTCCTTCGGGTTGGTGTTGCTCTCCGTTCCCGGCGAGAGAGCAAACACCAACTTCAAAAAGGAGGACTTCATGAACACCAGTATCCCTCGCCAAGATATTTACGCCCGTGTTACCGAGCGCATTATCGCCGACCTAGAAAACGGCGTGCGTACCTGGGTCAAACCGTGGAATGCTGACCACGCCGCCGGAAAGTTTACCCGTCCCTTGCGTCATAACGGCATCCCGTATTCCGGCATCAATATTCTGATGCTCTGGTCGTCAGCCGTTGCCGGAGGCTTTGCCGCTCCGATATGGATGACGTTTCGCCAGTCCATGGAGCTCGGTGCACATGTCCGCAAAGGCGAGAAGGGTTCCCTGGTCGTCTATGCCAACTCCATCACGCGCAAGGAAACCGATGAGGCAACCGGCGAAGACATCGAGCGCGAAATCCACTACATGAAAGGCTACACCGTGTTCAATGTAGACCAAATAGAAGGCTTACCCGCACACTACTATGCCAAGCCCGAACCGCGCTTCAATCCCATCCAGCGTATCGAGCATGCCGAGCAGTTCTTTGCCGCTTTGAACGCGGATATTCGGCACGGCGGGACACAGGCCTACTACGCGCAGCAATCTGATTACATCCGCATGCCGCCGTTCGAGGCCTTTGACGCTGCCGAAAGCTATTACGCTACGCTGGCTCATGAGTCCACGCACTGGACCAAGCATCCTTCACGCGTCAATCGCGATCTTGGCCGCAAGCAATGGGGTGATGAAGGCTATGCCGAGGAAGAACTCGTGGCCGAGCTTGGCGCGGCCTTCCTGTGCGCCGATCTTGAACTGGCATTACAACCGCGTGAAGATCATGCGTCCTACATCGCGCACTGGCTCAAAGTCTTGCAGAACGACAAGCGGGCCATCTTTCGCGCCGCCGCCCATGCGCAGCGAGCCGCCGATTTTCTTCACAAGTTGCAACCTGCTTCACAGGAGGCCGCCTGATGGCGGCCTCGTTTCACTCTGATGCTCTCATTGCTCCTTCCTTAAATTACCTGGTAGCCGGTCTGAAGCCCTCTGGTTTGATCGCTCGTTAGGAGGCGCTTGAGGCCTTGGGCGGCGCAAGGTTGGATGATCCGCCTTCAGTCTCCGGTACGAGCCTATTTGCAAGACACGCATTTGTCGGACTGGAGGGCGCGGGGTTGCACCTTTTCTCAGTTTGCACGATGGCCCGTTCCGTTGTTTGACGGAGTTGGAGGGGATTGCTCTGCCGTACGGCCTGCATCGCCGCATGCCAGCGGAGCTGTTCATTTGCGCTGCTTGGGGGCCGTGACGCCATCGTTGCCGCTGCGTTCTCCCGGTCGTTGAAATTGGCTTCCGTGCGTGGGTGAGAAGCCAATGTTCAACAACCAAGAAAGGAGAACACATCATGGCAACTAAACAAAAACCCCTCCACCACATCCGCGTCGGATCGGTCCGGGCTTCCATCTGGAAGCAAACTTCGGAGAAAGGTTCATTCCTTACGGTGACCTTCTCCAGGCCCTACAAGGACAAATCCGAGCAATGGCAAAACGGCCATTCCTACCTTGACCATGACCTGACGGACCTTATGGATTGCGCCGATGAGGCCAAGGCCTGGATGCGCAAGAATCGCTAATCAAACCAGAGGGTGGCCTCGCGGCCACCCTCTTTGTTTTGCTATGATTGTCTCATGAAAACCTATGAGTCTTTTGCAAAACATCTTGAAACATTATTGGACGGTGACAAAGCAATCGAGCTAGTCGTGGAAGGATGGATGCCTCTCTCCATCGAACGTATCGGCACTACTGCCGAAGGACATTCGCTAATCGCCATGGCTCATACCGGCACCCAAAACGGTGATCTCATGGTTGACCCGGAAATAATCTTCCGAGTCGATGTATCGAATGATCTGCATACCGCCGAGCCGGTAACCTTCCGCAATGACTATGTGGGGGTGAATCAGTTAGTCTACCGCGACATTGAGAAGAGTACCAGTGATGTCAATGTTCGTCTCAAAGCTGAACTCAAAACCTATGCCCGGAGTTGGTTTCGCAATTTGAAAAACAAAGGCTTTTTCTCGTCTAAGGCCGTGCGTAAGTGTCTTGCCTAGGCCACTTATATCAAAAGCCTTTGATTGCATCGGCAGCCATGCATTCCTCATGACTTCGCCGGTCGGAACGAGCGGCGTCCGCTAGCAGCCGTGTCATTCCAGAGAGCAAGGCTCAATGGCATGTTCACGGATGACCGCAAGATGTGTCTGGTAGTACACGCGAAATAAAATTTCGCGTGCCTACTGCGACAATCTTGGCAAGGGGAGCGTGCCGCCCCCGTTGCATCCCCCTGCATACCGGCGCATTCAGGCATCGAGCCTTCCCCCGCCGGTTGGGTGAGCTAGGCCGCTCCCCCCGCGAACCGCCTCCGCTGACGCCCCGGCGGCGGCAGGCAATCCCTGGGCGGTCTTGCCTGCACCCGTGACGCCCTGGGCATCACGGAGGGGGAGAGCCTTCGTGCTCCCCCATACCCCCCCCATGACCAGGGGGACTTCGCTCCCCTGTGGAACCCTCGACCAGGGGGAGCCTTCGGGTCTCCCCCTGTACCCCCCATCGATCACCCCTGCGGTTTGGATGCGCCCCAACCTTATCGCGGTTGGATGGCGATCGGTAGGCTTTGGCGCTGCTCCAGCGCCACATAGACCGGCAGGCATGCATAGTTCTTAAAAGAGGACGGCCTTACTTTTCGGATGCGGGAATGATGCAGCTGCACTATCTCTCAGAGACCGTAAAGACTTCCCATCTTGTTCCGAAGCAACTCCCACAACTCACATGATGGAAGGGCTGACAATTTAACTCAAAGGCCCGCTCTCGGTACGCCCAATGAAAGATGTTTTAAGAGAATTGGTCTAATGCCAGGAGGAGTGGCTAAGAGGGAGATTCCTGTGTGAGGGCTAGAATAATCGGGCATCCTTTTCTGGGCTTTCCGGCATCGCATTGTCTGACGAGTTTAGCGAGAACTTTCCGCATTGCCGTAAGTCCCGCCAGTTTCTCTTCAATCATGCCCATCTTACGGACGGCAAGAGATCGGGTTTTGCCGCAGGCACGAGCTTCATCCAAGCTTAAGAGAGTTTCCACTTCTTTCAGGGTGAAGCCGAGAGCCTGGGCACGCTTAATAAAGTGAATGTGATACACGGTATCTGGCGGATACCGCCGATAGCCCATGTGGGGCTTCTCCGGCTCGGCAACAAGCCCCCGGCGCTGATAATAGCGGACTGTCTCGACATTAACCCCGGCGAGCTTCGCCACCCTGCCTATTGTCAGTTCTTTATCCATGCAAAGTTCCTCTTGATTCCGTACCTTAGTACGGGGTTTAGACTGAATCAACAGGAAGAGGTTTGGAGAAGAGCGCATGACTGCAAAGAATGGAAACGGAACGCTTATCGCGGGCGCACTGGCTGCCGTGGGTGCGTCTGTCTGTTGTGTCGCGCCGCTCGTGCTCCTCGCGCTCGGTATCGGTGGCGCATGGATTAGCACGCTGACCACGCTGGAACCATTTCGTCCGGTGTTCATCGTATTGATGCTGCTGTTCCTCGGCCTGTCGTTTCGGAACCTGTATTTGATGCCGAAGAATTGCGCGGTGGGTACGCTCTGCGATGACCCGCGCATAGTGAAGCGTCAGCGGCGTGTTTTCTGGATTGTCACGGCGTTGCTCCTTGTTCTGGTGGCGGTACCGTGGTTAGCCCCGGTCTTTTATTGAAAGGAATCCCGTGCGACAAGTCATGATGATGATGTTGTGTGCGATTGTCGTTGCGTGTTGGACTGATGTGGCGGTGTCGGCCTCATCTGAAACAGATACGCTCGCTGTGAAGAACATGACGTGCGAGCTTTGCCCCATCACTGTTAAAAAGGCGCTCAAAAAAGTGCCGGGAGTGAACGGCGTTACAGTGGATTTGTCTAAGAAGAGCGCAAGTGTGGTGTTCGACCCCGAAAAGGTTAAGCCGGAGATGCTTGTAAAGGCGACAACTGATGCCGGTTATCCGTCAGCGGTGGAAAAGGAGTGACATGTCAGAAATAGCGCTTCAATCGGTTCTTACGTGCCCGCACTGTCAGCACACCGCAGAGGAGACGATGCCGACTGATGCGTGCCTGTTTTTTTACAAATGCCCGCAATGCCAAACGCTGCTGCGACCGAAAGCCGGAGACTGTTGCGTGTTTTGTTCCTATGGCTCTGTGAAATGCCCACCAGTCCAGATGCAACGGCAGACTGGCTAGGCCATGCGAACAGTCAGGATGCGTCACCGTGGCGCATACATGATAACCGCAACACCGATGAGACAAATCAAGCCGCCGACCAAATCGTAAACATCAGGCATTGTATTATCTATTCCCCAGCCCCATAGAATGGATAGCACCACAAACCATCCTCCGTACGCCGCATAAACGCGACCAAACTGTTCGACCTGATATGTTGGGACGATTCCATAGAGAATGAGCACAACAGCTCCTATGATGCCGGTGCCCCAATGTGCCCCGTTTCTCCACCATTGCCAAATGAGATACCCACCGCCAATTTCGCAGAGGCCTGCGAAAAGAAATAGTCCGACCGATTGTGCAAGAAGCACGGACTCCTCCCTTCGTTGTATTCTCATGAGCTAGAAAGTAAGTCGAGCGCGTCGGCAGGGGGAGTTCTAGCAGAAAGTTTATGAATTTTCTGCGGCAAGAAACTGGCGAACCCGGTCGGCTATTTCATCGCGGGTTTTCCGAAACACAATTAACTGCTGCTCGTAGGTTCCGGTCGCTTTTGCCGGGTCGTCAAAATTCCAATGCAGCTTAGAAGCTGCGCAGGGGAAAACCGGGCAGGCTTCCTGTGCATGGTCGCAGACCGTAATCACATAATCAAAACGTTGCTCTAAATAGGGGTCAACCCGTTCCGAGACATGGTTGGAAATATCCACGCCCGCTTCTCCCATGACGGTCACGGCATAGGGGTTCAGCCCAACGGGATGGGTTCCGGCACTCACCACCTCGAAGCGGTCTCCGGCTAAATTGCGGAGCCACCCTTCGGCCATCTGGCTGCGGCAGGAATTTCCGGTACAGAGGAAGAGCACTTTCTGTTTCATCGCGCCACCTCCGGCTGAAACCAGCCTTGTGTTTTGTTGCACACCGCACACACCGACAGCATCACCGGAACTTCAACCAAGACACCCACGACAGTCACTAAGGCGGCACCGGATTCCGCGCCAAAGAGCGCGATCGCGGTTGCTACTGCCAGTTCAAAGAAATTACTGGCTCCGATGAGGGCGCCGGGTGCGGCCACCGAATAAGGAACATTCAGAAATTTCATCAGGCCATAAGTCAGCGACGCATTGAAATAGACCTGCAACAGCAGCGGGATAGCAATCAATGCCACATGCCACGTTTTGCCGCTAATGTTCTCCGCCTGAAACGCGAAGATAAGAACCAGCGTCGCAAGCAGCGCAATGATGGTTACAGGAGCAAAGCGAGGGAGGAGAGTATCTTCAAACCATGCCTTGCTGTGGTTGCGGATGAACCATTGCCTGAGCAGCACACCGATGGTTAAGGGAATCACGATAAAAGCCAGAACCGAGTAAAGAAGAACCTCATAGGGAACGTGCAGCGAGGACGCGCCACTCACTAGAAACCCCACCAGCGGCGCAAACAGCACCAGCATGATGAGGTCATTCACCGACACTTGCACCAGCGTATAGGCTGGATCGCCGTCGGTGAGATAACTCCATACAAACACCATCGCAGTACAGGGAGCCGCTGCGAGGATGATAGCCCCGGCAATATATTGGTCGGCATCGGCAGCTGTAATCCACGCCGAAAACACGAAACGGAAGAACAGCCATGCTAAAAACGCCATCGAGAAGGGTTTGACTATCCAGTTCACAAACAGCGTCACGAGCAAGCCGCGTGGTCGCGTGCCGACATCGCGCACCGCCGCAAAATCCACCTTCATCATCATCGGGATAATCATCAGCCAGATGAGCATGGCAATCGGAAAATTGACGTGGCTGCCTTGCCCGAACTCCATACTACGCAGGAGTTCTACCGCTGCCGGAGCCGAGTGGCCGAGTAGTAACCCGGCCACCATGCAGAGGCCAACCCACACAGTGAGATAGCGTTCAAACAGATTCAGCCGTTTCTCACTGGCCTTGAACGGAAGAGTTGTTGCAACTGCGGTATCCATAGAATAATCCTTCCCTTATCAACTACAACACCCGGCAGTTGCTTCCGAAGGCTCGCAGCAATTAGGTGTTCCTTTTGTTTCCGGGGTGCAACAGGCACTTTCGCTCATGACCGAATTCTTTCCATAAATTTCGGCATCTTCCATTGTCCGGTAGGTTTCCCATGCCACACCCGCCGGGTCTTGCACCCATGTTTTGTCGGACTTGGCATAGCAACAGACGGTTTCCCCTTCATCAAAGGCTGGCAGGGCGGCGCTTGTTATCCGTCCGCGCAGTTCCTCCAACTCGCTATGGTCATCAACCTGAATGCCAAGATGGTCAACGCCCTTCTTGCTGGGACGGGTCGAAACGGCAAAATTCACGCGCGGGTCATCGAGTAGCCACTTCGCATAGTCGGTTTTGGTTTTGACTGGCTGAGCACCGAAAAGAGCACTGTAAAAGGGAATGGCTTGCTCGATGTTTTCGACTCCGACATGGATGTGTAAGCGTTTCATGGTTTTTCCTTTCTCTTTGGTGGACAGCACGTTGGCATTTCGATAACAGAACATCCTCGCTGGGTATCTTCCCGGATGCTGGCGAACTCCATGCGGCAGCAATCTTTCACCATGTAGCGGATGAGGTCGGTGAAAAACTCGAAATTCGCCGTGTAAATGATGGAGCGTCCTTCCCGCCGCGACTGAACCAAACCCGCATGATTCATATGGGATAGATGGAAGGACAGGGTGTTTTGGGGAATGCCGAGCGTTTCGCTCAGTACTCCGGCAGGCGCACCTTCCTGTCCATATTCCACCAGCAGGCGGAACACGCGCAGGCGGGTATCCTGGGAAAGAGCGTCAAAAGCGGCGGTAGCTTGGTTATTATCCATATTTCTAGAATAATGGATATATAGGATAAAGTCAAGGGGTGCTCCAAAAAAATCACTGCCCGCACGTCCCTTGACAGTTTCTCTTGGGTATGTGACCATTGGTCACATGCGACATACAGAGTTTCGGCAGGCCCGGCAGCTCCTTAATCTGACCCAGGAAGGACTCGCCGTCGCCATGAAGACCACGCGCCGCTCCATCATTCGCTACGAGGATGGAAGCCGCCGCATCCCCGGCATGGCGGAACTGGCGCTGCAGTCCCTGGCGACCACCCATGTGGAGTTGTCGGGGGTGGTGGCCGCTGGTGCGCCTATCGAACCCTTCCCGCAAACCGAACGTGTTGAGGTTCCCAAGAGCATGATCGGTCGGGGCGATACCTTCGCCTTACGCGTGAACGGAAGCTCCATGCGGGACGAAGGCATTCTGCCGGGGGATGTCGTCGTGGTGCAAAAGCAGGCGACCGCCCGGAACGGGCAGACCGTCATTGCCCTGGTGAACGGCGAAGCGACGATCAAGACCTACCAGCGGAAAGCCGGAACCGTGGAACTTCATCCGGCCAATGAAGCCATGCAGCCAATTGTTGTTCAACCCACGGACGCATTTCATATCGAAGGAATCGTCGTCGGGGTCATCCGTCATCTCAGGAAGTGAGACGAGAGTGAGTGAAGTCTCATGGACCGCCAGATTGTCTGTTTTGCCATTCCTGCCGTTGAAGTTGCGTTGGCACAACTGAATGAACCTCGCCTCAGAACCAGACCGGTAGCCATTGCTCCCCTGAATACGGCTCGTGCCCTGATTCGAGAGGTTTCTTCCGAAGCCATGCAGGCGGGTCTTGCGGTCGGTATGTCGGTGGACCGTGCCCGGCGCATTTGTCCTTCTCTCCAGGTGCTGGCTCCGAACCCCGCTCGGGTGCGTTCGGCGGATGAATCACTGCTCCGGGTGGTCGCTCGGTATGCGCCCGTATGGGAACTGCCCCAGCCGGGCTCCTTTCTCATGGATGTCACCGGAACCGGACGGCTCTTCGGCCCGGCCTACGATGTCGCGGCCAGGGTGCAACAGGAAGTTCTTGAACAGTATCGGCTTGACGGGGTGGCGGGAGTCGGGAGTAACAAACTCATTGCTCAAACAGCGGCGACGCTGATTGAGCCATCGGAACTCTATGATGTCCGGCCTGGCTCGGAAGAAGTCTTCATGTCTCCGCTTCCGGTCGGCACACTGCCGGGGCTGCAGCGTGCCTGCATGCGGAAGGTGGTTCACCTCCTCGACGATCTCAACCTCTGCACGCTGGGGGATGTGGCAGGAAGCCCGCTGGATGCACTGGAAGTGGCCTTCGGGGACTATGCTGGCTCACTCTCGCGGTGGGCGCAGGGGATCGACTCCGTACCGGTCCTTCCGCCGACTGTTCAGCCGACGTTGAAAGAAACAGTTCTCTTCGAGCCGGATGAAATCGATGATCCGGTGCTGATCGGGCGAAGCCTCGACGCCTTGCAGCGGCTCTGCCGGACCTTGCGCACTCAGCGCCGTGTCTGTGGACGCCTGACCCTCGCCATTCGCTACAGCGATCACATCGAAGTGACCAGGCACGAGCGGATTCAGCCGGAGACCTGTTGGGAGTGTGACCTCTCACAGATAGTTGTATCGCTCTTCTTCAAAGCTATGCGCCGTCGCATCCGGCTAAGGGCGCTTACGCTCAGCGTGTCCGGCCTGACTGCTTATGCTGAGCAAGGATTGCTCTTTGAGGAACGGACGCCAGATCACCGACGACGAGAGCGAGCCCAGAAGCTCGCCGTCGCCCTCGATACCCTGAAAACGCGATTTGGTGAGCAGGCCATTCGCTATGGACGGTCTTGAATGTCCTTCGCGCATCTGCATACGCATTCATCCTATTCACCCATGTCGGGCATTCCGACATTGGAAATGCTTTGTCAGGCAGCACGAACACAAGGAGGACAGTATCTCGCCTTGAGCGATACCAACGGTCTCTATGGAGCCATTCACTTTCTTGAAGCCGCCCGTGAGACGGGACTGAAGCCGATTTTAGGAACCGAGCTGGTCCATGGTCCACACCGGGCCGTGCTTCTAGCGAAAACACCATACGGCTATGCCAACCTGTGCCGGATTCTTTCCGCGCGGCATTGTGATGAGTCGTTCGACTTCATCAAGACCGTTGCACAGCATCGCACGGGGTTAATCATTCTGTCTGATACTCAAAGCGCCCTGAGTGCATGGCAGGAAGAATCGAGAGAGGACCTGTATGCCGAACTCACGCCGGGACCGGCACTCGTTGAAGCGGTCGCCTTCAGCCGGGCTCATGGGTTTCCTCCTGTCGCCACCAGCCGAGCGCATTTCCTGGTTCCGTCTGACTATCACGCGCACCGGCTTTTACGGGCCATTGCCGAAAACACAACGCTGTCCCGCTTGAGGACGGATCAATGCTGTTCTCCATCACAATGGCTGATGCCGGAAACGCAGCTCGCTCGCTCGTTTCCTCATGTGCCAGAGGCATTGACAAATACCGAACGTATCGCCGAGTCCTGCTTTACCGATTGGGACTTCAAACAAACGATATTTCCCTCCTTCCGGCATTTTTCGTCGGAAGCAGCCTTTGAAACTTTGCGACACAAGACCTATGAAGGAGCGCAGTGGCGCTACGGCACCCTGTCTCCAGCCGTCATCCAACGTATTGAGAAAGAATTGGCGGTCATTCGCGAGAAAGGTTACGCCGATTATTTTCTCGTGGTCGATGAAATCGTTCGGCAAGCGCCGCGAACCTGCGGGCGCGGCTCTGCGGCAGCCTCAATCGTGTCTTATTGTCTCGGCATCACCCATGTCGATCCGATCAGGCATCATCTCATGTTTGAGCGGTTCCTCAATCCAGGGCGGCACGATCCCCCGGACATCGACATTGATTTTCCCTGGGATGAACGTCCCGCCATTCTTGAATGGGTCTTCAAGCACTATGGGCACCGACAGGCCGCCATGGTCGCCAATCAGAACACGCTTGCCACGCGGGCGGCGCTTCGCGAGATCGCCAAGGTCCATGGCCTGTCGGCAGGGGAGATCGGCAAGGCGCTCAATTACCTTCATCGGCGGGCTGACTTCGTTGAAGTTCGCCCAGGCATGAACGTCAAGAGTTGGGCGGGAGAAGTCTGCTCAGCCTTGCGGCTCAGGTCTCCATGGCCGGACATTCTTTACTGGTCGGTGCAGCTTGAAGGGCATTTCCGCAACCTCGGGCTTCATCCCGGCGGCGTCGTGCTGGTCCCGGATGAAATCCGGCGCTATGTCCCGGTCGAAATATCGGCCTCGGGCTTGCCGGTGATCCAATGGGAGAAAGACCAGACCGAGGATGCGGGACTGGTGAAGATTGACCTCCTGGGCAATCGGTCGCTGGCGGTCATTCGCGATGCCCTGGCTGCGATCAAGCAGAACACCGGGCGTGCAATCGACTACGCGACGTGGGACCCGCTCACCGATCCGAACACGAATGAGCTGATCCGGCGAGGAGAGACGATGGGGTGCTTCTATGTGGAATCTCCGGCAACACGGCTCCTGCTCAAGAAACTCTGGGCCGGGATGCCGCCGGATCGACGCGCCGTGGCCGATGTCTTTGAATATCTGGTCGTTGTATCCTCGCTCATCCGTCCAGCAGCAAACACCTTCACCGAAGAATTCGTGCGGCGGGCGCATGGGAAACGGTATACCTCACCTCATCCCGTGCTGGATGAAGTGCTGGCTGAAACGCACGGCATCATGGTCTACCAGGAAGACGTGATGAAGGTCGCGGTAGCGCTGGGCGGGTTTTCAGTCGAAGACGGCGACCAGCTCAGAAAGGTGTTGAGCAAGAAACACAAGGCCCGTCAGCTTCGCGACTATCAGCGCCAATTCTACAAGGGTGCTTTGGCCCGAGGAGTAACACTCCACGTCATCGATGCGATTTGGGCCATGATGATGAGTTTCGCCGGATACAGCTTTTGTAAACCCCATTCGGCGAGCTATGCGCAAGTGTCATTCAAGTCCGCCTATCTTCGGGCTCACTATCCGGCAGAATTCATCGCTGCGGTCGTGAGCAATCAAGGCGGGTACTACTCCGCCTTCGCCTATCTCTCGGAAGGGAGACGGATGGGGTTGACGATGCTTCCCCCGGATATTAACGCGAGTATCTGGACCTACACCGGAGCTGGCAACGCTGTTCGTGTCGGCTTCATGCAGATCAAGGGCCTTCAGGAAGACCTGGTGAAGCGGCTCATCGCCGAACGGGAGGAACATGGGCCCTATCGGTCGCTCTCGGATTTCGTGACTCGTGTAAAACCGGATTTAGCCCAAGCGAAACTGCTCATCAAGGCCGGGTGTCTGGATTCTATTGCCGGAGAACTGACGAGACCGGCCTTGCTCTGGCGGCTCCTGGCATTACAGGTTTCGACGCCGCCCAGCTATGTGCCGATTCCAGCGGCCTATTCGTTTCAGAAATCATTAGCCCATGAGCTGGCGCTCTTTGGGTTCCCCTTACAGTGTCATCCCCTTGATGTGTTTCGTGAAGCATACAAAGACATTCGCTACATTCTGGCGAATGACCTGGCCCTGTACATTGGGAAAGAAGTGACGCTCATCGGCTGGCTTCTCACTGAGAAGATTGTTTCCACGAAGAAAGGTGAGCCGATGGAGTTTATGACCTTGGAGGATCAGACGGGAATGTACGATGCGACCGTGTTTCCTCAAACCTACCGGCAATACTGCCATCTCTTGGCCACGAACCAGGCCTATATCATCACCGGCCTTGTAGAAGAGCAGTTCTCGACGGTGACGGTCACGGTGAGAACCCTCAGGCTTCTGAGCGCCGCTGAAATCCAGGCCCCGAGCGAGGCTCTTGAGGAAATGAACGCACAGCCGTAAACTCTCCCGCCATGCCACTCTCACCGCTCGTTAGATTTGGAACTTCCACCTGGACCTATGAAGGCTGGCAAGGCCAGGTCTATCTGAAGCAATACGCCAAGACGACGTTTGCACGGGAATGCTTAGGCGAGTATTGCCAATATCTCTATAACGGCGAGCCCTGCTTTCGCACGGTCGGCAACGACGCGACGTTCTACCGCCCGCCGACACCCAACCAACTCCGCAAGTATCTGAACCAGATTCCCGAAGACTTCGAGATGTGCTTCAAGGTCTGGGAAGAACTCACCATTCCGAGCTACGCGAAGCAACCGCGTTACGGCTCCAAAGCTGGCCAACCCAATCCAAATTTCCTGAATGCGAAGCTCTTCAATGATCTTGTGCTGACGCCGTATCGCGAAGCGAAGTTCGAGCCTCATACAGGGCCGTTTCTATTCGAGTTCCAACGGCATGGCATGTCGAGCGAAGAGTTCTGTTCCCGACTTGATAGATTCTTCGGCCAATTACCGAAAGACTTCATGTACGCGGTCGAGATTCGGAACGCGGGACTCGTCGGCGCTGAGTATCGTCAGGTGTTGGAGCGGCATGGGGTGGCCCATGTCTATAATCACTGGTCCTACATGCCGCCGTTGAATGAACAGCATCAACGCATGGCTTCATTCACCGCGCCGTTTACTGTTCTGCGACTCCTCACACCTTTGAAGATGTCCTACGAGGCAGCAAAGAAGCGGGCCGAACCCTACAACGAGATTGTAGGGGAGCTTCCTGGGATGCGGCGAGACACTGTTGATCTGGTCAAGAAAGGGATGGAAGAAAAGCGTCGCGCCTACGTGATTGTCAACAACCGCTCAGAAGGAAATGCGCCGTTGACCATTCAAGCCTTGATGACTGCCCTTCAGGCTAGCTAAACCGTCCGTACTTGTAACACCGGCGTCAGCAAATTTGACCTCGGGATAGAGCAGGAACAGCTTCTCAAGCTTGCAAACTTCTAAAACCTGCCTTTTTCATCAACCTCATAGCCCATTTCGATTCCCCCTCCGGGTTTTATCCATCCTGCTCCGAACTTAGCCGTTCGCGTCGTTCGATCAACGGGCGGCCCGCTCCCTTCGCCCGGATCAATCCGGGCTCCCGTGTTGCCCGTTTCCCTGTGGTGATCGCCCGCCTGGGCCGACCGGCCCTTTTCTCCGCATCGATAAAACCCAAGAGGAGAAAAAGAATGGGACTTGAAATGTACGTTTACAAAACTAAGCAGCCAGTGCCGCAATCCGGCTTCGTGACGCCGGACGACGCCGTTAAGATCGCCTATTGGAGAAACCATTCCAATCTGCACGGGTGGATGGAAGCTCTCTATAAACGGAAGGGCGGAACGGTATTGTTCACCGGCACTCTGTTGAAGCTTGAACTAACCGACCTTGATGAGCTTGAGAAATTCGTGATACGTGATCCCTTACCGCATACTGCTTGCTACTTATTCGAAGTAGGTGAAAAGGCAAATGACCTCGTCTTCACTCTGATAGCCCGTGGAGCATTGCGCAGCGGCTACAATGTTTTTTACGACTCGTGGTGGTGGAAAGGTTGACCGTCACACCCGCGACGTAATCTCGTCTTCGAGATTCTTGAGCGAGGCAAGACACGTCCGTTGCTCGGCGCTATGCGGCCTGCAACCGCAAAGCGCGTTGAAGGTGTCGCGGTAAAGCGTATGCAGCTCATTTGTGCTGCGTGATGCCAATTCAAATCGGGTGATGAGTTTCATCGTTTCCTCCGTTGTTGGAGGCCCCGACCACCGGAGCCTTTCTGGCCCCGGACACAGATCATCACAGGCGAAAGCTCTGGATGGTCGGCGGTCGATAAAAAATAAATGGAAATAGGGAACGAGGAGGATGGGTTGAACTAGGCAAGACGATTGGCACTGGAGCTATTCATATCAACGTGGACGAATAGAAGATGCACGCTAGAGTTCCGGTGTGTAATTGATACCGCGATGCTTTTGACGTGGCGTAAATGCGTCCTGAGGCGCTTTGGGAGGTGTTCCGCCCATCTCTATGTATTTGGCGATCTCCTGCCTTAGGTCCTGAACTCTCTGTTTGTGATCCTCAACAATCGGCTGAATTTGCTGTTGCAGTTTCTGACGATGAGTAAGCTGTTGGTCTATGAGCGACTGCATTTCGCCTCGGTCGCGGATACGGCAGTTTTCCGTTTCTCGTTCGTTTTGTTCCCGGATTTTGGAATACTTGCCGGTAATCCGAAACCAAATCCCCTTGAAGCCCTTCGGCAGCCTTTGTGAACGCTCAAGGGATTCCTGCTGCCAGCGCTTTTCCTGCTTCTGTTGTAACTGGCTGCGCTCGTTTTGATGCTGATGTTGCAGGCTGCGCTTCTTTTGAATGAAGGGTTGGACCTGTTGTTCAAGCCGGGCTTGAGCTTCATGCATATAATTTTTCAGCCTGTCGGTCATGCGCTCGGCAATCCTCGCTTTTACTTCATGAGTGCCAGGAAGGTTCTCAGCAGCGCACAGGCGTTCTTTAAGCGCATTCGTTTTAACTTTTAGCCAGCGGGATAAGGAATAAACTTCCCCGCGATAATCGATGGCCACATAACCCCGCCGATCCCCTTTGGCCAGATACAGGCCATAGCCATGCAAGGCTTGTTCAAACGAAGACCGGTTATCCGAGACGGCCCAGCAGTTTTGAAACATTCTTTGAAGAGCTTTGGGGTCTTCGCCCTGGCGTTTGGCTTGCTGCCATTCGCGCAGGGAATAATTCAGCGGGTTCCGGTTATTACCATCCAGCAGACCTTGCGGCATCTTCCAGCCGTGTTCGTAGAACAGTTCACGGGAAACATCGCGCAGTTTCGTCTTGTAGAAGGGGAGATTGATGGCCTTCATCTGCTCGCAATCGATCCGAGACCACACAACATGCGCGTGTCGTCGGCCTTCCTTTTCGTGAAACACAATGGCGCGGGGCTGGTTATGGAGACCGAGTTTGAGTTCGATGGTCTTGATCGCCGCCTCAAATTCATCGACCGAGACTTTTTCGTTTGGCGGCGGGTTGAGGCTTAAAGAGAACAGGAATTGCTTGGCTCGGGTGCCACGGCTCACCGCATAGGCTTCATGCAAGGCGGAGTGGAGATTGTCAGCCAGGAAACCGCGCAGCTCGTGGATATGGACATGCTCATTGTCCTCCACTTTCATCAGATGGGCTGCGAGCTGCTTCCCGCCGCCCCGTTGGCTACCCTTTAATATCACGACGCCCGACTCTTTCCCCATGCACATTGTCGTTGGCAGGCGTCATCATGAACGGCGCGTTCTCGCGGAAAACCGCTCGCGCGAACCCATGGGGCGTAGCGCTTCTCAGATTCGCCCTGTCTCCCGAAGGCGGAAGCAGGTGCATCTTGCTGCCTTCGTATGGATGGACCCGGTTCTTCTGCGGCATCTGAAAGCCACCACCAGTCCAGAGGCATGTTTTTTTCGTATAGGGGTCGCCGTAGTCGCAGGGATCAAAGACCTGATCCGGCTTGCGCCAATAGGTGCTGACCGTGCTGACCGGATTTTCGATGAAATACGGTGCGCCGATAAGTTCGGCGAGATCGACACTTCGCTTAAAGAGCTGCAATGCGCCGATTAATCGGCCAAGCCCTTTGTCCCGAAACCAACGCGCACCGCTCACGGCAATGTCTGTGCAAGGCGGGAAGAACGCCGCAAACACAATGGAAGCAGGTGGCGGCAACCAGTCCATCATGTTTGCTCCGACACGCACGATGTTTCCGACCCGTCTCTCGCCCGGCTCGTGTTGCAGATCGACGCAGTAACAGAGATACCCGGCCTCGGCCCATGGCATAGCCATGTTGGTCGTGAAGTCGAAGCAGCTCAGCATTACCGGCTGGGACTCATTTGTGCGCCGTGGGGAGAGAATGCTAGGCGGCATTCTCTCCTCCATCGCTGATATAGCTCTTTGGCTTTAACCCAAGCGCTGTGAGCAGCAGGTTTCGCATCGCCCGGATGGAGTCGCAGGATTCCAGAATCGCCCTGTGCACGTCCTGGTCAACCGGCAAAGAACCGCTATTTGCTGCTTTGGCGAGCTGGTTAAGGTTGTTCGCAATCCGGCTTTTACCGAGTTCGCCTAGGACGTTGGCCAGGGCTTGATGGTCCTTGACCGGACGCTTGACTTGTCTGGGACGGCGGGCGTCTACCGGTTGGTCGAACACCTTGAAGCGTATATATGCCCCAAGCGGCATGTCCCCGGCTTCCTGTTCAAGCCGTGCCCGTTCCTCGAAGGTTAAGCGCAGGGAAAATGGCGGGCTTCGTTTGTCAGATTTGAGCTGTGATCGGCCTGAGCTTGCACCCATCTGGAACACCCCGGACAGCGGCGGAGCCGCCTGCAAGTCCTTTATACCGCTCATGCGAAGGGTGTCTGGGAAAGGGAAGCATGGGCCTTAAGATGGTGATTCCATTCCTCTAGCGTTTTAAACAAATTTTCGGTATCTATTGGGGCCGGAAGGTTCGAACTTTCTCCTTCCGGGCGCACCACCTTCCGCTGTGTTCCTGCCATGAAGCTCCTCTCCCGCTATCGCATCCTGCTCGTTGTGCTAAGTGGCCTGTTGGCGTTGTATGCGCTGTTGGGCTTTCTGGTCGTTCCCTATGCGGTAAAGACCTACGGCATCCCTGCGCTATCCGAACGGTTAGGGCATCCCGTGGCGCTTGAAGGTGTTCGACTCAATCCGTTTACCTTTTCCCTGGGGCTCACAGGATTCGAAATTCAGGAGCTGGACCGCACGCCCATGCTCGGGTTTCAGGAACTGTTCGTCGATTTTGAAGCGACGTCGCTCGTCCGTTCTGCATACCTGTTCGATGAAATCCGTCTGACCCTTCCGTTCGGTCTCGTGCATCTGCAGGCAGACGGGAAGCTCAATCTTCTCGGCCTGGTTCCGCGCCCCTCCGAAGAGGCAAACCGGCCTGCGCCGCCGGCGGAGCAACCGAGCAAGGGGGAGATGCCGCCTGTCGAGGTTCGCTTGCTCAGCATTCAACGCGGCGTGATCGAGTATCGGGACGACTCGAAGAAAAGGCCTGTGACGATTGACGTGGTGCCCATTGAAATTTCGGTACGAAACTTCAGCAGCCGGCGTGGAGGGGAAAATGCCTATGCCTTCACCGCGGAGTTCGGGGAAGGCGAAGTGCTGGCGTGGGAAGGCAGCTTGTACCTCGATCCCTTGGAGTCGGACGGGCATATCTCCCTGTCGCATGTCAGGTTGAATACGTTTTGGCCCAGCCTTCGTGACCGGTTTCGATTCGATATCTTGAGCGGGACCTTGTTGGTCGATGCCCGGTATCACTTCGATACGCACCTCGCGCCGGTCAATCTGCAGATTATGGAGGGCAAGGTACAGCTGGCGGATTTCCGGCTGTCTGAAGCAGGGAATCGCGAGCCGGTGCTGACCGTGCCCTCTTTCGGGATCGATGGCATTAGCATGGACCTGTCGAAGCGCGAGTTGGGAATCGGCACCGTCGCCTTGACCGGCGCGGAGATTCGCGCCTGGCTTGGACAGGATAGGGTGGTGAACTTTCAATCGCTCTTTGCGCCGGTTGCCGCCACGACGGAAGCCTCTGCCCGGCCGGAGCCGCCTGCGGCAGAAGCTGGACAACCCTGGACGGTGGCCGTGCGTGCGGTGGAGATCGCACACACTCAGGTGGCGTTTGAAGATCGAAGTCTTGCGACGCCGGTCGAGCTCACGCTCGACGATCTGCATATGACGATGAACGACGTGCAGGTGCCGTTTCAGGGGGCGATGCCGGTGACGGCCGGTTTCCGGCTCAATCAGCAGGGCACGGTGGAAAGCAAGGGCACCCTCCGTCTCGACTCTCTGCAAGCCGCGCTGGCGCTCAAGCTGGATCATATCGAACTACGGCCGTTCCAACCGTATCTCGATCCATTCGTTCAACTGCAGATCCTGGATGGTGAATTCACCTTGGACGGAGAACTCGTCTATCGGAGCCGCCATGACGCAGAGCCGATGATGCAGTACAAAGGCCAGGCCGGGCTCAATAAGCTTCACCTGGCCGACCGGGTTTCATCGAAAGAGTTTCTTGGATGGACCGCCCTCAGCTTGAGCAACATGGCAGTGGATGTAGCGCCGACGACGGTCAAGATCGGCGAGATCGCGCTTCGAGATCCGGCGATCCGCCTCGTCACCGATAAGGACGGGACGACCAATCTCTCGCGCCTGCTGCGTCCGTCCGATGCCGCTCCGGCTCCCGCATCGAAGCCGGTCGCGCCGGATACACCCAAGAAGCCCGCAGCCCCCACGCCGGTTGAGATCGCCGCCGTCCGGTTGACCAACTTGTCGGCGACGTTCATCGATGAATCGATTATCCCCACCGTGACCACCGGCATCACGGATTTGACAGGCACGATCAAGGGCCTGTCGTCACGGCAGATTGCCAAGGCAGAGGTGGCCTTGGCCGGAAAGGTGGACGAGGTCGCGCCGCTGAAGATCCAGGGGCAGATCAACCCGCTGAGCGAAGACACGTTTACGCATCTGACGTTTGTATTCCAGGGAGTGGATTTGACGCCGGTCTCGCCTTATGCGGGCAAGTTCGTGGGCTATCCGATCACGAAGGGGAAACTCTCGCTGGATCTGATGTATCAGATCTCCAAGAAGCAATTGGTGGGGGAGAATAAGCTGCTGGTCGATCAGTTGACGTTCGGAGACAAGACCGACAGCCCGGATGCGACGACGTTACCGGTCCGCCTGGCCGTGGGCCTGTTGAAGGACCGGCGGGGCCGGATCGATATCGATATGCCGGTACGAGGCGATTTGAACGAACCCGATTTCCGGTACGGGCGGGTCGTGTTGAACGCCTTGGTGAACCTGCTCACCAAAGTGGCCACCTCTCCGTTTTCGGCCTTGGGCGGACTCGTCGGGGGCGGCGGAGAAGACTTACAGTTTGTGGAGTTTCAGGCGGGAAGCGAGGGCCTCGAGGCGGCGGAACAACGGAAACTGGAGTCGATTGCCAAGGCCTTACAGGAGCGACCGGCGCTACGAGTGGATGTCACGGGAATTGCTGACCCAACGAAGGATCGACAGGCCCTTGCCCTGCAGAAGATCGCCGCCGAAGTCCAACGGCGGTTCACGCACGGAGGCACGAAGAACTTGGAAGCCGTGCCCTCTCCCTCGCGGGAGTTCGAACTGCTCAGTGACCTCTATGCGGAGAAGTTGGGCAAGCAGCCGATGAAGCGGGAAGATCTTCCCGGAGGAAAACGCGTGGAGCGGGTGTTGACGGCCGACGAACTGCGGCAGCAACTCTTTCCGGCCATGACGGTGGAGGATTCTGATCTGCGAGCCCTGGCTCAAGAACGCGCGAAAGCCATCCGCGAATATCTGGTCGAACAGGGCCACTTGCCGGATGAGCGGGTGTTTTTGGTCGAGTCTGAACTGGCGGCCTCGGACAAGCCGCAGATTCAAGTTCATTTGAGTTTGACGGGGAGCTGACCGATCCGGGGAGGCTAGGGCTTGGGCTGGTACCGCATCCGCGTGCCGTGCAGAAGTGAGAGTTCGATCTCACTGGCGGTTAAGTCGATCGGGAAATACGCCCCGGAAATTTTTGCGGCATTGATGCTGGCGCCCTCTAGCTTGGCTTTGCGGAAATCGATGCCGCGCAGGTCCGCCTGCCGGAAATAACATTCGCTAAAATCCAACCCGTCGACTTCCAATCCGCGCAAATCCAGCCCGCGCAGATCGCAACGGGTGAGGTCCACCGGTTCGCCCGCCGCCCGTTTGACATTAAATTCCTTGATGCAACCCTCGCGAAGGAGACGGTACATGGGATCGTTGGCGATCCTGAGTCCGGTCGCGCGTGGTTTCATGGTATCCATGCAAGCTCCTTTGGCACCCGTGTTCCTTATCGGAACCAGGAGCCGAAACTTGAGGGGAGTATCGGTGACATGGCTGCCGCTGCGTGCCGGCACCCCGGTGCGCCGGCGCTGGAGGCGCTTCCCGCTTGCGCCTCGCCGCTGAGAAACGGTAGTCTTACCTGATTGCCGGCAGTCATGTGCGGATTACTTCACCACGTTCGACCGAATAGTTGAGGAGGAAATCATGGGATTACGATTGGGCGACGATGCCCCGAATTTTACAGCGGAAACGACCGACGGGACGATTAATTTCCACGAATGGCTAGGGAACGGGTGGGGAATTTTGTTTTCACACCCCAAGGACTATACCCCGGTGTGCACGACGGAATTGGGTTACATGGCCAGAATCAAGGGCGAATTCGACAAGCGCGGCGTGAAGATCCTGGCCATCAGTGTGGACCCGCTCGATTCGCATCGCGGCTGGATGAACGACATCAATGAGACGCAAAACTGCACGGTGACCTATCCGATCATCGCCGATCCCGAGAAGAAGGTCGCCAACTTGTACGATATGATTCACCCGAACTCGCTGGACAGCATGACGGTGCGGTCGGTGTTCGTCATCGGCCCTGACAAGAAGATCAAGCTGATGCTGACCTATCCGGCGTCCTGCGGCAGGAATTTCGATGAATTGCTGCGGGTGGTGGATTCCCTGCAATTGACCGCCAAATATAAAGTGGCGACGCCGGTGAATTGGAAGGACGGCCAGGATTGCATCATCACCCCGGCGGTGAACGATGCCGAAGCCAAGACTCTGTTCCCGAAAGGATTTAAGTCGGTGAAGCCCTATCTGCGTCTGACACCGCAACCCAACAAGTAACGGCAGCAGCTCCTACCATTGTCGAGGCAGAGCAAGAGGAGTCGGCCACCAGGCCGACCCCTCTTGTCGTATGGTAGCCAGGCACCCTGCCGGCGTGACGCCGCGGCTGCTGAGGGCCTGAAACACAATGCCACTAACAGGTGGACGGGGGAGAGGATGCTGTTGGCGTGAATGCGGCGCCGGTCAGGTTCAGACCAGCAGCAGTCCTGCTTGGCGAGTATTGTGCCAGGCAGCGGTTTTGGCAAAGCGATCGAATCCGCGTGCGCCGGTTCGAGGAAAACGCTCGCGCGCCTCGGCCAATCGGGGATAGTCGCGGCCGGTCCGGTGCGGTGAGGGACTGGCATTCCGGAGCAGATCGAGGAGCCACGCGACCTGATCTGAGGAGACGCTGATGGAAAAATCCTCCATGCGAGTCGGCAGGATGATCTTGGTGCGCAGGGTGCCCTCTGCGGCCACAACCGGACGTCCACCGATCCAGACGCACCGCCGCTCGGCGGTCAGAGGTTCGGGGACCGTGTCGGCTAACGCCCGGGTCAGCCAGGTTTTTGCGACGCGAGGAGGTTGCACCGCTTCTGGAAACCATTGTCGCACCGGCACGGTGAGTCCGGCTTGCTCGATGTAGTTGAGAATGGCGGTGCGAAGGCCTTCGCCAAGCCACGGGGGGCAAGACGTGCTGGGGTCGGCATGACGGAGATCGTTTTCGGCGAATCCTTCGAATGACGGACCGAGAATGGTGATGCCGTCCGCGGCGGGATTGAGTCCCACCGGGCTGTGGGCGGTGACCGTAAAGCGGTGCCAGAATGCCGACTGCAACAGATTGTCGGCAAACAATTGCCGGACACGTTCAAGAGAATCCACCGTATCGGCGATGGTTTCCCCCGGCAATCCGTACATGAGGTAGGCATGGACCAGAATGCCGGCATGGCGGAAGGCCGCGGCGACTCTGGCCGTTTGGTCCACGGTAATTCCCTTTTTCATCTGCCGGAGCAAACGGTCCGAGGCTGCCTCAAGTCCTGCCGTGAGCGCGATGCAGCCGGATGCCGCCAAAAGCCTCGCCAGGTCCGGTGAAAAGGCTTCCTCGAAGCGGATGTTCCCCCACCAGGAAATGGTCTGATTCGTTTCCAAGAGGCGAAGCGCCAGGGCTTTTAAGGCGGCCGGCGGCGCGGCTTCGTCGACGAAGTGAAACCCGCGTTGCCCGGTCTCTTGGATCAAGGCCTCGATCTGCCCGGTCAGGACGTCGGTGGGCGTCATCTCATAGCGCGCAATGTAGCTCAGCCCGACATCGCAGAACGTGCATTGTTTCCAGTAACAGCCGTGCGCGACGGTCAGTTTGTTCCAGTGGCCCTCCGACCAGAGCCGGTGCATCGGATTGAGGCTGTCGAGGATCGAGAGGTAACGGCCCAACGGGAGACCCTTGTAGGTCGGCGTGCCGAGTTCATGCATGGGGATGTCGGGTTCGGTATTGCCGTTTCGAAATTGCACCTCCCCGCCGGCCAGCACAAAGGTGCGGCACAGGGTGGTCGGCGGCCGTGCCCCCGCCAGAAATTCGAGCAGGCACAGAAAGGGCCGTTCGCCGTCATCGAGCGTGACGTAGTCCACGTATCGGAACAGGCGCGGGTCTTTTAGCCGCCTGAGTTCGGTGTTGACATAACCTCCGCCCAGGACGACGGTAGTCCCAGGCCGCTGCGCCTTGATCGTCTGTGCAATGCGCAACGCGCCGAATAGATTACCCGGAAACGGCACGGTCAGACCCACCACATCGGGCGAGCGGTCGGCGAGGAGGGGCGTGAGCGCTTCAATGAGGAGCTCATCCGTGAAACTGAGGGGCCCGGCCAGCGCCTGTTCAATTCCATCGAATGAGGAGGTCGCCTGCATGATCTGCTCAGCATAACGATTCAAGAACAGGTGGGGTGCGATGGTTTCATGGAGGAGGTCGGTCAAATCTTCCAGATACAGCGTCGCGCGGTGACGGGCGCTGTCGGCCGGAGATGCGGGGAAGGGGATCGATCCCGGTCGCCAGTCGGCGGCGAAGCGAGGGCCTTCCGGAAGAAATCCCGGGCGGCCGAGATGCGGAGCCAGCATCGGATCCTTCCCCTGAAGGAAGGCAATGACCGGTTCGATGGTCGCGAGATAGCTGTCCTCGAGCGCCAGGAACTGCTGCACCTCCCCGCGCCACGGCCTCCTGCTTGCCTTGATGCGGCAAAACGCTTCCTCGAGTCCGGCCCGTGAGAACAGCCGCAGGATCATGTCCAGACCGAGGTCGGCCTGTTCCGCTGCGTACCCCCGGGATCGCAGGAAGCCGGTCAAGTAGGCCGTTGCAGGATACGGGGTGTTTAATTGCGTGAGCGGGGGAATGATGAGGAGCACACGGGGCAGCGCCATGCTTGGGAAATACCATACTGCACCGCGCTGCTGCCAGTGATCAGACGAGGCGGCTTGCGTGCATCAGGCCGTGCGCATGGTGGATTGGATGAAATAGCCGGTCCACCGTTTCAGTCGGAAGTATTCGACAATGGGGCGGGGCAACTCTTCACGTGGCACGGCACGGAGGATGGTAAGAACCGGGTCTTGCAGCAGATCGACGATGTGAGAGTCTTGGCCTGGCTGTCGATGATAGATCAGCACCAGAGGCTTCATGCGATTCTTAAAGTTGATGTTCAGGACGAGGCCGAATGAGCCGTCGGACAAGGAGACGACGGTTCCCGGGGGATAGACGCCTAACGTCTGAATCATGGCTACCACCACCTCGGTCGAAAACAGCTGCTTCTGGTGTTTGTACATGGTCGCCAGCGCCTCGGCCGGTGAAAGTGCTTCCTCTGCGTAGAGGCTGTTGACCAGGGTGTCGTAGTGGTCGACGGCGCTGACGATTCTTGTGGGAAATGAAATCTGGTCCCCTTTCAGTTTCTCGGGATATCCGGAACCATCCAGTCGTTCATGGTGGCTGCGGATGACGTCCAGCACCTCTTCAGGAATGCCGGGGAATCCTCGCAGCATCTCCACGCCGAGGTAGGGGTGCAGCTGGTACTTCACATGCTCGGATTCAGACCGGCGGGCGCGAGTTGCTAAAATGTGGCGCGGGATCCGCCGCTCCCCGACGTCGAGCAACAGGCCGGCCAGGCCGATCATCTGCAGCGCGTCCTGATCGATGCCAAATTGCTGGGCGACCATCATCGAGAGGGTCGCGACGTTCAAGGAATGGAGGAGGGTCGCATTCCCGATCTCTTCAGGGTCGAACGCGCTGGCCACGGTGCCGGCGGCCTGGGTATTGGTCAATAACGTGCTGATGCCGCCAATCATGGTCTCGGCAGAACGCATGCCTTCCTCGGATCCGCTGGTGAGCGCGTCCATCATCTGTTTGCTGGTGCCGAGCATCTGGCGATAGGCTTCCGAGGCCAGTTCGACTGCCTGATGATAGTCGCCATGTGTGGGAAGCTCTTCGTCTATAGGGGCAGGATGGGTCCCGGTAGCAGTCTCGTCAGGAGCCGGGTGCATCGCGGGTTCGCCCGTGTCGGTCGATGTCGGAACGGGTTCGTCCGCTGTTCCCTCCGTCTCCGGGTCCGGATCTGATTCTCGCGGGTAAATCAGGACGGTCGTGAGACCAAGCCCCTTAATCGTGGCGATCTGACTGGCAGAGCTCAGTTTGAACGAACGTCGCGGGAAGGGATGTCTGAACCAGCCGCAATTCAGGTCAACGTACATCCCCACACGAAGGTGCTCCGGACTGACCGCTCGTGCGCCAGACTTGTCGAGCTTTCTGGAATCGTCGGTGTTGGCTGTGGCCATGATTGCTCAAAGACAGGCAGAGGCGACTGTATTCAGTACGTACTTCAGGCTATGGCCTGTATCGGCGGTCGGCATAGGAAACTTGAAAAATCGAGGGGATAGCCTGTGTCGCCGCCTGATCGCTTTGTAGGAGAGATGGAAAAACGTCCAGGGCTGTGTGACGTGGGGCGGGTATGTCTGTAGCTTGAAATAGCGCGTGATATTAGAAGGTTATGGAGTAAACCTTGAGTTCGTGTGGAGAGACGAATTAAGAGACGACCCGTGCCTCGAGCAAGCGAATGAATTCCTGGCAGGCTGTTCGGATGCGAGTCGGATCGCGACGGAGGTCGCTGCCAAGCACGAAGAGCACGTCCGTTCCGTAGAGTGCGAGCATCTCATCGATTCGTGACGCGCCCATCCTACCGGCGGCGGAGGGAAAGATCGGGGGACAGGGGCCTAAACGGCTTCGGCAGGCGCGTCCAATGTTGCGGCAATCCTCCTCTGAGACAGGGAAATCCAATCCGAAGGTGGGGTAAATCGAGATATCGGCGCCGGCCAATCGAGGGAAAAGACCGAAGAGCACTGTCGGGGCGATGCCGCTGGCCGGATTGACGTAATGACTCCCTTGAAAGTCCGGATGCGCGAGCAACGGGAGTGACGGGAATGGGAGGCGGGCCATTGAGCTGAGGGTGTCAAAGCCGACCAGCCCGGGACACAGAAGCAGCGCGCCGGCGCCGGCGTGTTGCGCAAGGGAGGCCCGGTCGAGGAGCGTGGGCCAGGGGCCCGACAGGTGAGGAGCATAGAGACAGCGTTTACCGGTTTGTCTGGATGCCCTGGCAATGGATTCGGCGCAGCGGGTCACACGCTCCGCGAATGGGCAGAAGGGGTGATCGCCCAGACTTTGGTCGTCCTTAATGAGATCCACTTCGCCGAGTGCAAAGTCGTAAGCCAGGTCAGCGAGAGCCTGCGGAGACCAGCCGAGTGGTTTCAGCACGGCGCAGACTAAGGGCCGCGCCGGGACTTCAAGCAGTGCGCGAAGTCCCGGCGATCCGAAACGGGGGCCGGCCATCCTGGCGAGAGCCCCATCCGGGATCGCGAGGTTCGTGAGGCGAACCCCGTACCTTAATCCCGCCATCCCGAAGCTCATGTGGAGGAGGGTGCCTATGGTCCCATCGAGCAGTTCAACCGGAAACGTCAGCACGGCGCGGTGGATGCCATCGCTCACCCTGTCGATGCCGACCACATGCCCGAGCAGCTCATCACGAATCACACCTGCCGGAATCACGTGATCGGCAGCCTCGACGGTCTGGTCGATGCAGAGGATGGCGGCCCGCCGCTGCGCATCTTCTCCCGATCCGTGGATGTCGTATTCCACCGAAAAGCGTTGCCCGGAAAGATGAAGGTGGTGATCGGACATATTCGTTCCTCGCCGTTGCACTGCCGAGGTGTGAGAGGGTACCGTATTTGGGCCTTGCACGGAAGCGTCTGCGTGTGGTCACTCATGTTACGAGGAATCATGGCTCCAAAATCAAACCGTCTTCATCGGTTCCGGATGTCGGCGCTGGCCGTCTGTGTGGCGATGCAGTTGTCGGCGGCAAGCTGGTCCTGTGCCGCTGAGGCGGGACCACGCGTGCTCGACCTGACCTATCCATTTGATGATACGACCCAGGTCTGGCCCAGCAATCCTCCGTTTCATCGCGACTCCACCCAACGGGGCGGCACGGCCACCGAAGCCTGGTACGCCACCGGGCAGGTGGCCTTGTCGGAGCATGCCGGCACGCATATGGATGCGCCTATTCATTTCGCGCAGGGCCAAGCGGGGATCGACGGCATTCCGGTCGAGCAGCTGATGGGGCCTGCGGTGGTCATCGATGTGCGCGCCGCGACGGCCGATGACCGCGACTATCGTCTGTCCACGAACGACATCCGTCGGTGGGAGGCCAGCCATGGGACCATCCCGGCCGGCGCCATTGTCATGATGCTGACCGGCTGGGGCGCCTATTGGAACGATCGTGAACGATACTTCGGCAGCGCGACCCGGGAGAGCGCGACCACACTGCATTTCCCCGGCTTCTCGAAAGAAGCGGCGGAGCTGCTCGTCAAGGAACGGCACATTTCCGGAATCGGCATTGATACGGCCAGTATCGATTACGGGCCGTCTCAGGATTTTGTCGTGCATCGGATCGTGAATGCGGCGGGCCTCTATGGGCTTGAGAATGTGGCAGGTCTGGCAGAAGTTCCCGCGTCGGGCGCCACGCTCGTGGCGCTGCCGATGAAAATCGCCGGAGGCACAGGCGCGCCGGTTCGCATCCTTGCGCTCCTTCCGCCGCGAGACGACAAATGACAAATGAGACAAACCGGTGTCGCCTCTATAGCGACTTCAACTGCCCGTTTTGTTATGCGATGCATGAACGGCTTTATGCGCTCGGTCTCATGGAACAAGTCTCCTGGCATGGGGTACAACATGCCCCGCATTTGCCGCAGCCCATGGCCACATGGGCCGGGCATTTACAGGCGGAATTGAAGCAAGAGGTGGAAATGGTCCGGCGGCTTGCGCCCGAGCTGTCGATCTCACTGCCGGCGGGAAAGCCGAATACCGGATTAGCCATCACGGCCTCGGCTCGCGCCCTGCGTACGGATGCAACCCGAGCCCCTGAGTTTATCCGTTCGTTGTATCGCCTGTTCTGGGTGAACGGCGCGGATCTTTCCGATGAACAGCTATTGCGGCTGGAAGCGGAACGCCACGGGTTTGATGGAACAGTACTGCGTGGCCCGGCTGCGCCGGCCGTAGATTGGGTGCTCCACGAATGGGGAGATCGCTGGGAAGAGACAGACCATCAGGGCGTGCCGCTGTTGCAACGGGCGGACAACCAACTGTTGGTCGGGCTGGTTCCCGAGGAGACCCTCAGGCAATTCCTCACCGGCGCGTAGCCCTCGCCTCCTGGACGAACGAGAGCCCCGCCACTCACGACGCGTCTTGCGCATGGACCGCTTCCCGACCTGTCTCTCCGAGTAGTGCAAACTGCTGAATCAGTTTGTCAGAGTTCTCTCTCATGATATGAGTGGCCTATGGCAGGCGGCTCCCGTCCTGTCTTGCTACGTACTCACAGGAGTCCATCATGAAATCAGTCTACTCGTGTCTCGCCGTTGTCCTTCTGGCCGGGCTGTTGGCGCAGGCTCATCCCGCTTTCTTGTTGGCCGCTGATTCCGCGTCGAGCGCCACGAAGTCTTCGACCGTTTCGGCTGAGGTGAAACCGGACGAGACCAAGACGGACATGTATATCAGCCTGTACGTGCAAGGCAGCCGGCCGCTGAATCGTCCGGCCAGGTTGCAGGAAGACCCGTTCACGAATACGGACGTTCAAGGCGGCTTGGGCGGCGGATTAAAGATCGGATTTTTCCCTGCATTTGCCGGGCGCTATCTGGGACTGGAAGCCGAATTGTCGGGCCTCGACGGGAAGGTGAACGCGCCCACGGCGACGAGCGGAGGGGTGACGAGATCGACGAATTTTCGTCTGCAATCGATCAACGCCATGGCCAACGTCCTGTTGCGCTATCCGGGGGAGACGATTCAGCCGTATATCGGCGTCGGCGCGGGCTTGTCGGGTGGATTTGCCCGCGATTTGAATTTCCAGCACAGCACGATCGGCGTGGTGCATGAAAATGCCGCCGACGGGGCATTTGCCTACCAGTTCCTCGGCGGCGTCCGTGCCAATGTCACGGACCGCCTGTTTCTCTTCACGGAGTACAAATATTTCGTGGCAAATTATCAGTGGGAGAGTGAGTTCACCGACGGATCACGAGGCCCCTCCTTCACGCTCAACTATCGCACCCATATCATCGCCGGTGGTGTCGGTATGACCTTCTAGTCGGCTTGTCCCTGCTTGCAGGTCGCCATCCCAGAGGCATAAGATGAGGCATCGCATCCCCGCAGATCTCGTAGCATGGAGGAAATGCGGTGTTCTGGGACCAGCGGCATTCGACGCAGAAACCAGACCGGCGCTGTTCGTTTTGCGGCAAGCCTCAGGAGGCCGGCCGGACGCTCGTGACGAATTCGGAGCCGTTCGCCTGCACCTCTTGTCGGAGCCAGGCCGCGGTGTCCATCTGCGAGGAATGTATTCAGCGCTGCTCGCTGTCCCTGGCCAAGAACAAAGCGCAGAGTTCCCCCGCGTCAGCCTCCCCCCTCCCGCTGGTGATCCCGAAGCCCACGGATATCAAAGCCCAGCTCGATGAATATGTGATCGGGCAGGATCGCGCCAAGAAAGTCCTTTCCGTCGCCGTGCACAATCATTACAAACGGATTGTGAATCGGGAGCGGCTCAAACACGTCGATCTCGAGAAGGGCAACATCCTCATGATCGGCTCGACCGGGACGGGAAAGACGCTGCTGTCCCAGACGCTGGCCCGTATCCTTCACGTGCCCTTTACCATTGCCGATGCGACGGCGCTGACCGAGGCCGGCTACGTAGGGGAAGATGTCGAGAACGTCGTGCTTAAGCTGCTCCAGAGTTGCGACTACGACGTCGCCCGCGCCGAAACCGGCATTATCTACATTGATGAGATCGACAAGATCAGCCGCAAATCCGAGAATCCCTCACTGACGAGGGACGTGTCCGGCGAAGGGGTGCAGCAGGCGCTCCTGAAGCTGGTCGAGGGGACCGTGTGCAACGTGCCGCCCAAAGGCGGACGCAAGCATCCGGAGCAGGACTATATCCGCGTGGATACGACGAACATTCTCTTTATCGCCGGCGGGGCGTTCGTCGGATTGGATGCCATGATTGCCCAACGGACGATGCCCAAGCGGCTGGGATTCGGCGCGATGGCTCCAGCCGGTGAACTCGACGGCCACAGCGAAGTGCTGCAATGTGTGCAATCCGAAGACCTGCTGAAATTCGGGCTCATCCCGGAATTTGTCGGTCGGTTCCCGGTTCTGACTACCCTGGCAGATCTCGACGTGCCGGCGCTCATTCGGGTTCTCAGCGAGCCGAGGAATGCGCTGGTGAAACAATATCAGGCTCTCTTCGAGCTTGAAGGCATCGATCTTCAATTTACCGATGCCGCCGTCAAAGCCGTCGCTCGCCGGGCAGCGGTGATGAAAACCGGCGCGCGGGCGCTTCGCACGATTCTCGAAGAGGTGATGCTGGACCTGATGTATGACGTGCCGGCGTTAAGCGGCGTCAAGTCCGTCGTGATTACCGAAGAAGTCATTGCCGGCATCGGGCAGCCCAAAATTCTCGCCTGACAAGGCACACACGACACCAATCGATTCTTGATCGTTTCTCTACCTGACGACAAATCACTCCACTCGCGTCGATCTTGCCATTCGCACGGCGCGCCCACTCTCCCATACTCAGCGAGTGCAGTTCAGGCTGCGTGCCTGACTCGTGCTTCACCCGAGGCGGTGTCGAAGGAATGACCGGCACCAGGTCCCGAGGTGATGCGTCGTCTCTCGGATTCGCTCTCGCCTGCCATGGACCAGGCAATCAGCCATACCAGCGCGATCATCGTTCCAACACCGATAATCTCGACCTCCATGTGGCACCTCCGTTGATCGAACAACAGATTGTTGGCCGGGACGCCGATAGAGCCATCGCTTGACGCGACATCTATGGCGTCTCTGATCCCTCAGGCTGCCGGCTTTCAAAGACTAGGCTGCCTGCCGCGAGCCTGTCGACGGGGATCCGACCGTCTGATTCGACTCACCGAACCCCTCTGCCGGCGAGTCGGACGAGCCGCCCCCTGCGCCATACACAATGTCTATGCAAACAAAGAGCGTTCCTACCATCGCCACGAGACCGGTCACGATTCCCCAATAGACTCCTGACATAGGCCACGCTCTCGCGCGGGTCTTGCGCGAGTCCTCTATGCGCGCGCCGCCGTACCGGAAGGCTATGCCTGCTGCAGATGAAGGGTACGCGAGCGCGTAAGGATGGGTTGAGTGGAAGCTTGCAATTCGGCGGCGTAAAGAGACGGGGTGTGCTGGGAAGCAGGGTACACCTGCCATGTTCATCCTGTTGGATCTGCGTTCCAAGGAAGAACATCGCTCCGACCTCCAGGTTGAGGCGGGTCGCGCACCAGACATGTATTCTATGCCCCGGTCATACCTTGGTCAAGTCCACGCTCGGCGATGATCAGGGCAAAACTGACGTGCCTCAGATCGCGTCGTTATTGGCGAGCGGAGGCGGTTGGGGAGTGCGGGAGGATTTGAATCGCAGAATCAATTCCTGCTGGTCTGCATCGGGTGAGAGAGAAAGGAACCCTTCGGCGCTCATGTGTTCCTGTGATCGGGACTTGCCGTGAGGAAACAGTTTGAGGCGAAATTCACCCGCCTGTTGCTGCGACGAACCGTTGCCGGGCAGCGTGCCCTCCACTTCGACGTATTCCTGCACCGTGGAGAGGGCTTGGTTGTAGAGATGGCGAAGAGCGTTTTTGGGAATGAGGTGGTCGAACCAGTCACTGGCTTGCGGGCCCTGACCCTCTGCGGCAGTTGCGGGATGGACCCCAGTCGTCATCGAGAGGGATGCGATCGAAAAGATGGTAGCGATGATCCATGTCCGCATGGTTGTAGTCTATCGAAGGCAGGAAAATCAGGTCAAGGTGCGCGAAATTTTTTCGGGCCTGGAAAAAGTCCGGTTTCAATGACAGCCGCTAACAGCGCGACAGCAGTTTTTCGGTCCTGTTCCACTGAGACACCGTGCCGCCCGTATCGGTCAGTTCCATTTTATCCTGCGACAAGACGCGAACGGAGAGGGGCGGCGTTTTGCTTTGCGGAACGACTAATCGAAACCGGTCTTGTTCCTGCTCGATGCGACCGGTCTGCGACGTCGCTCGGAAAAATTCCGAGACATTGGCCGCGGTAATCGTCCAGACAAATTCTTCCTGCCGATCGACAAACTTGGACGACCCTTCCCAGGTGCCCACCAGGGATGGTTCCACCGCCGGAAGCCGTTTGACGGCGACCTTCCGTGGAATCACCGTGAACGACTGCCAGAGGAGCGGATCGAATTTACTCGGTCCTTGATTCTTCGCCAGCTTATCCCAGGTCACGCTTAGGATACCGGTAGTGGAAAACCGATCGCTGCCGGCCACTTGATAGGTGCCGTGCAAAATCTCCTGGTAAGATTCGGCTTCCCAACGTCCCCGGTCCGCGATGATCGTGCCCGGCATGACCACGGCGGTCGTCATCGACCAGGTGCCGCGTTCATTCAACGTCAGGTGGCCTTTGCCGTACATCATGCCGACGGGCATGCAGCCGTACCATTCGCCGGCCCATTGCGAGGGAGTTCCGGTGATGCCCGGTTCTGCCGCCGCCGCCGGAGTTGCACGCATTGGAGCGCCGAGCCTGGTCGCGGCGACCTTCGCCAGGTTCGTGACCGCCGCTTGCGGATTGGCTTGTTTGGGCGAGGTGAGCGAGAGGGTCACCAGCGCATCCGATTTCAAAAAGGTCAGCTGAATGCCCCCGATGGGAGAGCGAAGCGTGAACGCGCCGTCCCCGACGCCGGGGACCGGCTGGTGGCCGGCTTTGGAGCGTTGATCCTGAAACAGCGTTTTTCGATCCCCCTCCGGCCCGGGGTTCACTTCCACCATGACCGTCTCTTGCGGATTCCGCTTCGCCTGATAGAGACATTGCCGATCATTCTGGGGTAGGCCCGGCGTGACCGGCGTGCCGATGGCGAATTCCACCTCGGCCTCCGTCACGATCAGGCAGGCGTTCAGATTGGTCGAAATGACGTCATTGGATTGGGAACAGCCGAGCAGGGTGACCGCCATCAAAAGGGCGGTCAATGCAGGGCGTAGTGAGGGGAGGGCAGCCATGGAATATCACAGTCTAGGAGTGTTCAGCGATAAATTGCAAGGTACGGCGAGACGTTCCGTACGATGATCGCGATCATCAACAGCCGAGTGGCACACGGCCGTGTCCCATCGACGTATCCGGCGAAGTATTCAGGCAGGAACGAATTTTAAGGAGACGCCGTTGATGCAGTAGCGCAATCCCGTCGGCTTGGGACCGTCTTCAAAAATATGTCCCTGATGGCCACCGCAGCGCGCGCAGTGCACTTCGACTCGCGTCATAAAGAACTTGGTATCGGTGCGTGTTTCGACGACTTTGGGATCGATGGGTTGCCAGAAACTGGGCCAGCCGGTGCCGCTCTCAAACTTATGCTCCGACGAATAGGCGGGGAGGTCACACCCGGCGCAGTGATAGATGCCCGCTTGGTGATTGTCATGCAGCGGACTCGTAAAGGCCCGCTCGGTATCTTCGTGCCGCAACACGCGATAGGCGGCGGAGGGCAGCAGCTTCTTCCATTCCTCGTCGGGCTTGGACACCTTCACGATCGGTCCGATCTCGATGTTCGATGGCATGGATCCTCTCCTTTGCCGGTTCATGTGAGGCGTGTATCAACCAGGTGACATTGTTCATCCTGACATAGCTCTTTACGGAAGGGCAAGGCGATCGGATTGGCCGGTCACGGTGGTCAGATTGTGCAAGCGTGAGCCGGGAGCGGATGGGGTGATGAGCAGGGCCCCGGCGCTTCAGCCGGGGCCCGACAGATTACGACGCGGTGGACGTCGCCATGGGTTCGCGTTTTTCCGCCGAGGCCGCATCCTGGTTGAAAGCGGCCGGCAGGACTTCTTCGATCCGTTCGACGGGAATGACCGTCAGTTCATCGCGAACTTCCTGCGGCACCTCTTTCAAATCCTTCTCATTGGCCTTCGGCAGAATGATCCGCTTGATACCGGCGCGATGGGCGGCCAGCACCTTCTCCTTGATTCCGCCCACCGGTAACACCAGCCCGGTCAGGCTGATCTCGCCGGTCATGGCCGTGTCGCTCCGGACCGGTTTGCCGACATAGGCCGAGGCCAATGCGGTCGCCATCGTGATACCGGCCGAGGGGCCGTCTTTGGGGATGGCGCCCGAGGGCACGTGGATGTGCACGCCGTTCCGTTTGAAGCGTGAGATGTCCAATCCCATGCTCTCCGCATGCGACCACAGGTAGCTGCGCGCCGCACGAGCCGATTCCTGCATCACGTCGCCCAGTTGCCCGGTGAGCGTCAACTCATGACTGCCAGGCAGCAGGGTCGTTTCGATATAGAGCACATCGCCGCCCGTCGGCGTCCAGGCCATGCCGGTGGCCACACCCGCCGGCAGATTCTTGCGTGCCTCTTCCGGTTGGAATCGTTCCTGCCCGAGCCATTCGTCCAGAAGCGCTTGCGTGATCTCGACCGGCGCAGCCGGGGCATCGGCCGGCCGATCGGCAAAGGTCACCGCGACTTTCCGCGTAATGCGACCCAACATCTGCTCCAGTTGGCGCACACCGGATTCCCTGGTGTACCGGCTGATGATATGGTCGAGCACGCTGTCGGACAACATCACGTCTTCCGCCTTCAGCCCGGCTTCTTTCAGCCGTCTCGGCCAGAGATACCGCAGGGCGATCTCCCGTTTCTCCCGTTCGCTATACCCGTTCACCCGGATGATTTCCATGCGATCCAGCAACGGCTGCGACAGCGTCTCCAGCGTATTGGCCGTCGTGATGAAAAACACCTTCGACAGGTCGAACGGCAGATCGAGATAATGGTCGCGGAACGTATGGTTCTGCGCGGGATCCAGAATCTCCAGCAAGGCCGCCGCGGGATCGCCGCGGAAGTCGCGGCCCAGCTTATCGACCTCGTCCAGCATGATGACCGGATTGTTGACGCCGGCCCGCCGCATGGCCTGGATGATTCGGCCGGGCAGGGCGCCGACGTAGGTGCGGCGGTGGCCGCGCAATTCGCCTTCGTCATGCAGCCCGCCGAGGCTGAACCGTTCGAAGGTCCGCCCCATGGACTTGGCGATGGATTGCCCCAAGCTGGTTTTCCCCACGCCGGGAGGGCCGACGAGGCAGAGAATCGGCGCTTTGGCAGAAGGGTTCAACTTCAGGACCGCCAGGTGCTCGACGATCCGTTCCTTCACTTCCTTGATGCCGTAGTGATCCTCGTTCAACACCTTCCGCACATGCGCGAGGTCCAGGCCTTCTTCCGACGATGCGTTCCACGGCAACTCGAGCACCAGCTCCAGGTAGCTCCGGATGACCTGATGCTCCGGCGAGGCGCTGGGCGTTTTCGCCAGGCGCGTCAACTCGCGATCGGTTTCTTTTCTCACGTGTTCAGGAAGATCGGCGTCCTGCACTTTCTTTCTCAGCGCCGCAACCTCGTCTTCTTCGCCATTGCTGTCGCCTAACTCTTGCTGAATCGTCTTCAGCTGCTCGCGCAGCAGGTATTCCCGCTGTGTTTTGCCGAGCTTTTCCTTGGCTTCGCTGGTGATTTTATCCCGCAACTGGAGAATCTGGACCTCCCGCGACAGCGCGGCGTACAGCCCGCGCAACAGGTCCGCGCGGGTGGAAGCCTCCAGCAATTGCTGTTCGCCGTCCAACGTGAGATTCAGCAACGAGGCGATACGGTAGGCCAACACCACAGGGTCTTCTTCGGTCCCCAGCGCCACCACCGCTTCATGCACGCCCGGTGTCTGAATCAGTTTGGGCAGTTCGGTGATGATGTCGAGGATCGCTCGATGCAGCGCTTCGACCTCCGTACTCCGTTCGCTGGGAGCCGGCAATTGTTTCACTCGCGCCTGCAGATAGGGATCAACTTGATCCAGCTTCAGCAGCACGAACCGCTCCAATCCCTGGATCAAAATATTATAGTGACCTTCAGGAGAACGGGCCGTCTGCTTGATGACGGCCTTGGTCCCGATCGTGTAGAGATCCTCGAGCGCGGGCTGATCGATCTGCGCATCGCGTTGCGCCACGACCAGCAAGGTCTTGTCTTCTGTTTTGAGCGCGGCTTCGACGGCCGCGATGGAACGGTCGCGTCCCACCGTCAAGGGCATCATCGTGCCGGGGAAGAGCACCGTTCGTTTCAAGGGGAGTATCGGCAGGTTCGTGAGTATGGGGCCGTTCGATTCAGTCATATTATCCTCCGCTGTGCTCGGATGGTCATCGGGTGAGAGCAGCGCGACCGGGACAGAAGACAGGGTCACGCTCGTTCTTACCGGTTAAGATAGCCACAAGACGGAGTGAGTCAAGCGCAGGTCAGAAAAGGGGGAGCGCTCACGAGCTGGACGCAATACGAAGCGAGCCTGCAGGGTGGTCAAAAGGCCGTCCAGCGAGGCGAGAGCAACGCCGGCGGTCGTTTTCACCATCCTGCTATCGATCGATGAAGAGGCTGCCCTGATTTTCGAGATAGGTTTTGCGATTCAACCGTTCCGGTCGCGCCTCTCCGTTTCGAAGGGGAACGGAAGAATAGTCGTCTCTGCCCTCCAGGTCGAAAAATGCGCCGATGCTCGTATCGGCCCCCTGTCCTAAGCCCCGGCTGACGAAGTACTGGTCGGCGCCGCCTTCTTCAATGAACAGGCCCCAGCCGCCGAGATCCGCCATCCCCAGCCCGGTCGAGGCGGGCAGGTCATAGAAATCGCTGTCCGGACCACCATCCACGGCCAGGGCGACGCTGCCGTCCCAGGCTGTGCCGCCGTTGTAGAACGGTCCCTTGGATCCGTACCGATCCTTCCCCTGATAGTCCAGGCTCAGGCCGACGCCGAAATGGGCAGCGGTTCCCACGCCGTACCGCGCCGACTGGTGTTCGTCATCGCCGGCCAGATCGAGTTTCGTGCCTAGCCCGAAAAAGTACCCGTGCCCTTGTGAAAAGTTTGCGCTGCGATAACGATCCCGACCCGCGAGATCGATCAGCAGACCCCATCCACCGGCCAGACTTTGCGCGCGTTGCGCCGGCTGTTTGCTGAAGACGCGGAGCCCCGCGCCGGTACCGAGCCCGAAACAATCGTATTGAAAGCCCGGATCCTGCGGACGGGCATTCGGCGCATCTGCGTTGTTGTAGGCGCTGGGATATGTTCCCCCGCATTCATAGGAGTCATTGCCGGAGACATCGAGGAGCGCGCCGACGCCCAACGGTCCGCCGAAGCCCAGCGCATACCCGAAACTCGTATACCGATCGTCGCCGGCGCGATCCACCAGGAGACCGAATCCGCCGAAGGCCGCGCCTTGAGTAAACCGGCTTCCTTCGTACACATCTTGTCCTTCCCCATCATACAGGATCCCGAGCCCTGCAAAGCCGACCCCTCCTGAACCAAGCGCCAACCGGTAGGTATCGTCTCCACTATGGTCGATGACGATGCCGATGCCGGCGCGCCCTGTGGCCAACCCGAGCGCGGCGGGCTGATAGAGATCGTTGCCGCTCAGATCGATGACGACACTGTTGCCGAGGTCGCTGTTCGGACTCGCGCCGATGAGTCCGCGGTAAGTGTCGTTACCGCCGAGGTCGATGATGAGCGCGGCGCCTTTGTCGAGGTCATACGTATTGGGGCCATGGCCGCCGATCACGAGCAGCCCGTAGGAGGTCTGCTGAACCAGGAGCAGATCACCCGTTATGCCGGGAACCGCCTGCGTGATCGGCTTTCGATGGTGGAGGGCGATGTCCAATTGCTGCAAAAATTTCCGGTTGCCCAGCCGGGCCAACCGCTGCGCGGCGGCAATGAGCGGCGCATAATCCACCTGCTGCACGAGCAACGTCGCATAGCGGCCGGCCGCTTCGGCCTCCGCCACCCCCGCCGGCGGCGTGATCTGCGGAATGAAGTGTTCCGCTAACGTGCGCGCCTGGGTGAAGAGAAAGTCCCGATCCTGTGGCGACAGGTGGCGGAGCGCCTGTTCGCGGTCCTGATGGGCATCTTCAAGCGCTTCCATCATGAATCCGAGAAGATCCTCGGGCGCCAGGGTGATCGGGAAGTTGAGCGGCTTGAACGCTGCGCCATGTCGATCCATCCCTTCTTCCAGAATTTCGATGACGGCGGGCAGTTCCTCAACTCCCGATTCGGCGGCAGTAGCGGCAAAGAGGCCGGTCTGTTCGATCGTCGTCAGGCCCTGCCAGGGATCAGCCAGCGCGCGCAGGACCAGATCGCGCTTGAATTTGGCCGCCTTGTTCGTCTGATCGGCCAGGCCATTGCGAACCGCGGGGAGCATGACGTTGAGATTGTCCTGCAGTTCAGCTTCGATGAGCGGGGCCAGTCGGGCCACCATCGCCTGTTGTTGTCGATCCACCTGTTGGTCTACCGGCGGCGTGACGGCGAATAGTTTGGATAGCTGTGTGCAGCCGTTCAGGAGTATCGAGAGGCTCAGGAGCACAAATAATGGGAAGTGCCTGCGAAACAGGCACGGCGAATGGGTGGTTGCGAACTCGCGTCGATTATCCAAGGGCAGGGCTGTCCTGATGCGGAAGGATTCCCGCGTCGCGCAGGCAGTCATCGGCCCAGGCGCGAATGTCATGCGCTTCCAGATAGGCGCGCATGCGTCGCATCCGGTCACGGCGCTCGGCCAATGGCATCTCCAGCGCCTGACGGATGGAATCGGCGACCCCTTCCGGGTCGTAGGGGTTGATCACCAGGGCATCGGTCATTTCGTCTGCCGCCCCCGCCAGATGGCTCACCAGCAACACGCCCTTCTCCTCAACCTGGCTGGCGACATACTCCTTCGCCACCAGGTTCATGCCATCGTAGACCGAACTCACCAACGCCAGATCGGCCATGCGGTAATAGGCCGCCAGCGTGTCCATCCCTATGCGCCCTTCGCGAAATTCGATCGGTCGCCAGCGCGAGGCCTGAGGGCTGCCGGGGTGAGAGATCGTGCCATATCGCATGTTGATCTCGTTGACGGTTTCGCGGATGAGTTCGCGATAGCTGCGATAGGCTTCGACATCGCCGCGCGTCGGCACGGCGATCTGGATAAACGTGAACTGGCCGCGGTACTGCGGGTACTGCTGGAAAAACGCCTCGATGGCCCACAACCGTTTCAGGAGGCCTTTGGTGTAGTCGAGTCGATCGACGCCCAGCCCGATACGTATCGTCGGTTGAAAGATGTGCAGATTGCGCAGCACGTCCATGGCGCGCGTGACTTGCGGCGATTGCGCCCGTTCGGCCCAGGCCTGATAGCTGATGCTGATGGGGCGAATCACCAATCTGGTGCGGTGGCCCTTAGATTCAAGGTGATGGTCGTCCGGCTGGATCTCCGTGCCGAGAAACTCCTTGGCGCATTCAAGAAAACAGTGGAGAAAACTGTGCGTCTGGAACATCACCAGGTCGGCGGCCAGCAGAGATTCCAGGATTTCTCTTCGTTCGGGCAGGATGCGAAACGCATCCGGACCGGGCCAGGGCGTATGCCAGAAGATCGCGACCGGCTGATTGGGACGGGAGGCCTTGATGAGACCGGGGAGCAGGGCGAGATGAAAATCGTGCACCCAGACGAATCCCGGTTTTTCAGCAAGCTCACTGAGGACCACATCCGCAAAGCGTGCGTTCATCGCCTGATAGGCATGCCAGAAGGATTTCCGGTAAGCGACGCGATCCAAGGTGAGGTGGCAGAGCGGCCAGAGGACCTGGTTCGCGTATCCTTGATACCCGCCCTTCACCTCTCCATTTTCGAGCCATACGCGGCGCAGGCGATAGGTCGGAGCATCGGGAGGGACTTCGACGACCATATCCTCATCCACCACATCCCGATCGGCCTTGCCGCTGCCCCAGGCGATCCACGTGCCGCCCAGTCGTCGCATCATCGGGTCGAGCGCCGAAATGAGTCCCCCCGACGTGCGCTCCCAAATCAGGTGATCCTTCACCAGCCGATGTTCGTAGGGCTCGCGGTTCGAGACGACGATCAGGCGCGAGAGCGACAGGTCGTGCTCCTGCTGCGGAGCTTCAAGGGGCGCGTGAGAGGCGCTCATAGAGTTCCGCATTTTCGCTTAGACAGATCGTGTAGCACTTCGAATGACATAGAGTGAAAATAGGAGGCTTACGCGCCTCTGTCAAGCGTCTATTCGACTGCCGGAAGAACGGGTCAATGGTGGCCGTGGCCCCGGGAGGGTGGTGCCGGGGGTTTTGGTTTTCTGAGACTGCCGGCGACCATGCGGAATTCGAACAGGCGGCATTCGATGGCTCCGTTAAACAACGGCACCCGGCGTGCGGGCGCCAGACGCAGCAGGCCGGGGAGCTTCAGGTCGGCGGTAAAAATCTGGACGGTCCATCCGCAGAAGCGTTGTTTTAAATGGTCGCCGAATCGAGGATAAAATGTCCGTAATGCCTCGCTCTCTCCCATGCGGTGGCCGTATGGAGGATTCGTCACGAGGAGACCGGCCTCCGCCGGCGCGGGCAAATCCAACACATCGCCCTGTTGCAGCGTCACCGCTTCCGTGAGCCCGGCGAGCGCGAGATTGGCTGTGATCGACGTGATAGCCTGCGCGTTCTGGTCGGCGGCGTGAATCAACCCGGGCTTCGCGCCGATTTGAGCCGCCTGAAGTTCGGCGCGGAGGGTATTCAACAGTGGCGCGTCGAACGAGAGCAGCTTTTCGAACGCGAAGCGCCGGCCGATACCGGGCGCGATGCGGCGGGCCATCAAGGCCGCCTCGACGACAAATGTTCCACTGCCGCACATGGGGTCGTATAGCAGGGTGTCCGGCGTCCACTGGGACAGACGCAGGATGCCAGCCGCGAGATTTTCCCTGATGGGCGCTTCGCCGGCGGATTTTCGCCACCCGCGTTTAAACAGCGGCTCGCCGGATGTATCCAGATAAAAGGTGCACTGTGTGCCGTCTAAGTAGACGGCAATCAGAATGTCCGGCGCATGGGTGTCGACGGAAGGGCGTTTGCCTCTGGCATACTGGAATCGATCGCAGACCGCATCCTTGACCCGCAGCGTCACAAAGTCCAGGCTCTTCAGCGGGCACCGGTGCGCGCTGACTTTCACCTTGATGCGTTGCTGCGGGGTAAACCAATCCTGCCAGCGGATGGCGTGGGCCGCGTCATACACATCGTGTTCATCGCGATAGGCTCCTTCCGCAATGCGCAGCAGAATGCGGCTCGCGATGCGGCTGTGGAGATTCACGCGATAACAGAGCGCGAGGGGGCCTCGAAACGCCACTCCTCCGGCGGTGGCTCTGACGCCGGCGGCGCCCAGCTCGATGAGCTCTTCGGCGAGCACGGCTTCGAGGCCGCGCGGGCAGGGTGCAAAGAATGCCTGAATTGTGCTATCCATTTCTGTCTTTCTCTCGTCGTGATCGGGAGCCGCAATGAAATTCTGCAGCGAGTGCGGGGCCGGGCTGTCGAAAAAAATTCCTCCCGGCGACAACCTGCCGCGGTTTGTCTGCGAAACCTGCCAGGTCGTCCATTATATCAATCCGAAAATCGTCGCCGGTTGTATTCCGGAGTGGGAAGATAAAATTCTGCTCTGTCGCCGGGCGATCGAACCTCGTGTCGGCCACTGGACGTTTCCCGCCGGCTTCATGGAAATCGGCGAAAGCACCGAGCAGGCCGCCGTTCGCGAAACGTTCGAGGAAGCGCATGCGGCGGTGGACATTACCTCGCTGTATGCCGTGCTGAGCCTGCCCCGCATCAGCCAGGTGCATATGATCTTTCGCGGGACCATGCGCGCGCCGGAATTCAAGGCCGGTACGGAAAGCCTGGATGTGCAACTGTTCACGCTGGATGCCATTCCCTGGGACGACCTGGCGTTTCCCGTCATTCAGGACGCCCTGGAACGATATGTGGCGGATGTGGCCCGAGGCACCTTCACCATGCATTTCGGCAGCGTGTTTCCGCGGATGAAATCGTAACGGGAGTTGTCACACGTATCTCGCCGCGGAGCCCACCGGGAGCAAGCCCCGGGATGGTCAAAAAGGTCGTCCGGCAAGGCCGCAGCGAGCGCGGAGGCGAAGCGTACTTGCCAGTACGTTGAGTCTCTGTGCGAGGCGAGAACGCCGCTGGCGGCCTTGTTCACCATCCTGGCTAGTTGCGCCCCGGCATGATCAGCCCCAACTCATCAGCCGGCGGATGCGCGAACTGGAAGCCCTTGCCCGCCTGAAAGTCCACCGTCATCCCGCTCGTCCGGTGCGCGCTCGATCGGTCCAGCGCAATCGTCAGCCCTTCGATCTGTTCGACCACATCCTCTTCGCGAGCCGCCTCTTCTAACGTAATCGAGAGGGACAGGCGTTGCGCGTTCACATCGCGCACGGCAATCCGCACGACCGGATCCTCCGGATGTTCCAGGATCAACGCCCGCAGGCGATCGACAGCCTTCTGCGTGAGTGTGAGCATCGTCAGGCTCCGGATGCCCGGCCTGCGGGCGGCCGGTGCTGAATATAGTGAATGTCCACCAGCTGCTCCGACCGGTCGATGGAATAAAAGATGCGCCAATCGCCTACGGCATATTTATGGATGCCAGGCAAATCGGCAGCCACCGGCTCATGGCGCAAATTCTCTACGTTGGAGGCCAGCCACTTGGTTTTGTCGAACAACCGTTGCGCCATGGTGGGATCGGCAGCGCGCAGGTCGATGATCACATCGGGGCGAAAGGCGAGGCGAAACCAGGGCATGTTACCACCGCAGCCCGAGCGTGTCGGCCACCTCATCACCGGAAAGTCGCTCAGTGGAGGAGAGGGACTGCTTCAGCCGTTCGCGGACGGACTCACCCAGCGGTGCGCCGAGATCGGGATCGCCCAGCAAGGTTCGCAGCCGGTCGTCGACGAGACCTTCCACCAGCTGCTTCAGCTCCGCCAGGCTTAAATTTGAGACGGGCACGGATGGTTCGTTCATCGTGATTCGAGCATACGGGGACGGTTGCGGGAATTGCAAGGATGGTGGTTCGGTAGATGGAAAATGTCGCCGCGAAATGACCTCCGGTGTCACGGCAGGATGGTAGCCTAAAAAGCCTGTGTGGTCGCTTGTGTGGCGCCGGCCGAAACAGTATTCTCCCGTGGAACTCAAACGGTCAGGTACTCCCACCGGCAGAACATCAGCGCGAAGGATCAGATGACCGACGGAAGCTTCAAAGATATCGAAAAACTCGAAACCTCACTCTGGGAGGCGGCGGATAACCTCCGGGCTAATTCCAAGCTGACGTCCAGCGATTATTTCATGCCGGTCCTCGGTGTGATTTTTCTGCGCCATGCGGCGAATCGTTTCGATATTGCGACTCAGCAGATTGAGGCAGATCGGGCCAGCGGAAAAATGCCGAAGCGTAAGGTCCTGCCTGAGGATTACGTCCGTCGGCGGGCGCTGTGGCTTCCGGTGGAAGCGCGGTATGACCACATCATGTCGGAGGCGACCGTCAATCCTTCCGGCCTTCCTACGCTGGTGACCAATGCCATGACGGCGATCGAAGATGTGTTTATGCCGTTGAAGGGCGTGTTGCCGAAGGACTACGGTATTTTTGAAGCGAAGGTGCTTGAAGATCTGATGCGTCTCTTCAATAGCGAGCAGATCAAGCAGGCTACCGGCGATGTGTTCGGTCGCATCTACGAATACTTCCTCGCCAAATTTTCAATTCAGAAGGCACACGACAACGGCGAGTTCTTCACGCCTGCATCCATCGTGCAAACGATCGTCAACGTCATCGAGCCGAACCATGGCACTATTTTCGACCCGGCCTGCGGGTCCGGCGGCATGTTCGTGCAATCGAGTCACTTCATCGAGCATGAAGGCGGCGACACGGCGAAGAAGGTCATCTTCTATGGTCAGGAGAAGAATCGGGAAACCATCCGCATCGCCAAGATGAACCTTGCCGTACACGGGCTGGAAGGAAAAATCGCCGAGGCCATCACCTATTACCAGGACGAACACAGTCTCGTCGGCACGTGCGACTTTGTCATGGCCAATCCGCCGTTCAATGTGGATCTGGTGGATGCGGTGAAAGCCGAGGAAGACAAGCGGCGCCTTCCATTCGGTCTGCCGGGCGTGAACAAGGCGAAGAAAGTCTCCAACGGCAACTACCTCTGGATCTCCTATTTTTGGAGTTACCTCAATAAGAAAGGCCGGGCCGGCTTTGTCATGTCGTCCCAGGCGTCGAGTGCCGGTCATGGTGAGAAAACAGTCCGGCAGAAGATCGTCGAGACGGGCGACGTCGATGTGATGATCTCCATCCGTTCCAACTTCTTCTACACCCGCACCGTCCCCTGCGAGTTGTGGCATTTCGACCGGGACAAGCCGGCGGACCGCAAAGACACAGTCCTGATGCTCGACGCGCGCAATGTCTATCGCAAGGTCACGCGAAAGATTTACGACTTCTCGCCCGAGCAGATGCAGAACCTCGCGGCTATCGTCTGGCTTTACCGTGGCCAACAAGACCGTTTTCTGGCCCTCGTACGAGACTACATCGGCCGGGTTTGCACCGAGAGTGCTGCCATACCAGCGGCAGTGGCAATCTTCGACGCCAGGCTCGCGGAATTGCGCGTGCGTTTCGACCGTCTCGCCGCTGCCGTGGAGAAACATGAGGCGCTCGACGGAGAGAAGAAACAGGGGCTTGCCGAGGCGGTGACCGAACTGCGGGAGGCGCAGTCGCTGTATGAGGTTGATAGAAAAACGTTGCTCGCCGCTCTTGGCGACTTCGTCAAGAAATACGCGAAGGCCTTACCAGACAAGAACAACGCGCAGCACAGCGCCCGTAAGAGCTATGACACAAGCGCCACATCGATCCGCGACCTCATCAAGCAGGTAGACCTGCTCTACAAGCTTGCCGCGCGCAATGCAGACATGGGCGCTGAACTGGCGATTGACGATGTCCTTGCGGAGGTCTACGACCGCCGGTCAACGGGCAAGTTGGTCAAGCTGCTCGATGAGGAGCGCAAGGCCGCTGTCGAGCAACTCAAGCAGGCCGTGTATTTCCATCGGCAAGTGGCCTGGCTGCAAGATCGCTTTCCGAAAGCCGAGCTTCAGGCCGTGCCGGGCCTGGTCAAGCTGGTGGATCGCAAAGAGATTGAGGCTGCCGACTGGAGCCTCACTCCTGGCCGTTATGTCGGCGTCGCGCTGCCGGAAGAGGACGAAGACTTCGACTTCGAACAGACCCTGCGCGACATCCACACCGAGTTGGCGGATCTCAATAAGGAAGCGTCGGAGCTGGCGGCAAAGATCCAGGAGAACTTCGAGGAGTTGGGGGCATGAGGTGGGCCACAAAGCCGCTGGCTGAGCTGGCGGACTTCCGACTGGGAAAGATGCTCGACGAGAAGAAGAACCGCGGCGAGCTCCTTCCGTACCTGGCGAACGTGAACGTGCGCTGGGGTGAGTTCGACTTGGAAGGTCCCCGCGAGATGCGGTTCGAGCATGATGAGATGGAGCGGTATGGTCTCACGTACGGCGACATCGTCATGTGCGAAGGCGGAGAGCCAGGGCGCTGTGCATTGTGGAAGGAAGCCGTTCCTGGAATGATGATTCAAAAGGCGCTACATCGGATACGCCCGCATGCGTGCCTCGACAATCGATTCCTGTACTACTCGTTCCTGCACTTGGGCAGGCGTGGGGCGTTTCACTCGCTTCTTACGGGTGCGACGATCAAGCACCTTCCACGGGAGAAGCTCGCCAAGGTAGAAATTGCGTTCCCTCCGCTTGAAGATCAGCGTCGAATTGCAACCATCCTTTCTGCCTACGACGACCTGATCGAGAACAACAAGCGGCGGATGACGCTACTGGAGGAGGCGGCGCGGCAGCTCTACCGCGAATGGTTCGTCCGCCTCCATTTCCCCGGCCACGAACACACCCCCATCACCGACGGCGTGCCGGAAGGGTGGCGCAAAGTGTCGTTGGGCGCAATCACAACCAAGATCGGTAGCGGATTTACGCCTCGCGGCGGCGAATCTTCCTATCTGGCACAAGGCGTTCCCCTGATCCGCAGTCAAAACGTGTACGACGATCTGTTTCAGGAGAACGGTCTAGCGTTCGTGAGTGAATCTCATGCTGCTGACTTGGCGGGGGTTACTGTTGAGTCCAAAGACATCCTGCTCAATATCACAGGAGCCTCGGTGGCGCGATGCTGCATGGCCCCAGAACGATATCTCCCGGCCAGAGTCAACCAGCATGTCATGATCATCCGTGTTGATCCCGAGAAGGCGGATCCTTTCCTTGTTCAGAAGGCAATCACCAGCGACGAACGAAAGCGGCAGCTCTTGAGCTACGCGCAGAAGGGATCAACGCGAGAAGCGTTAACCAAAGAAATGATAGCCAACTTCGAGATCGCACTCCCGGCAGAGGCGCTGATGTGGCAGTTTGGCGAGATGGCTTCGACCTCTTTTCGACAGCGCGAGGTCTTGGCATCACAGAACCAAAAGCTCCGTGCCGCCCGCGACCTACTGCTGCCGCGTTTGATGAACGGAGAGATTGCGATCTGACCGTTCCGACATTACAAACGGAGCGTATTCCCTGTTCGTTGGTTGCATGAATCCGCATTGCACACTATTATATCCAAGTTCCCTATCAGGGAATCTGGATGAAATAGTGTACACGTATGAAACAGACGCTCGGCAATCTCGAACGCCAACTGTTTGCCTATGCGCAGATGCGCGGCCTGAGAACCCTGCGAACGGGTGATTTGACCACAGCGCTCGGCATATCGCGCAAGCAGGAAAGCAAGCTGTTCACCCGGCTCTCGAACGCCCGCATGATCGTGCAGGCGCGCAGGGGCCTCTACCTGATTCCTCAGCGCCTGCCTTTGGGCGGAAGCTGGGCTCCCTCGGAAATTCTTGCACTCAATACTCTCATCGGCGATCGGAAGGGACGGTACCAGATCTGTGGTCCCAACGCCTTTAATCGATATGGCTATGACGAGCAGGTGCCGAATCGCATCTATGCCTATAACAATCGCCTGTATGGTGAGCGCAAGGTCGGCCCGGTGCAGCTTACCTTGATCAAGGTAGCAGATCGACGACTGGGTTCGACTGAAGAAACGGCGACGGCGGACGGCGAGCGGGGACTCTATTCTTCACGAGCGCGAACCCTTCTCGATGCCGTCTACGATTGGTCTCGCTTTGGATCGCTGCCACGGGCGTATGAATGGATCCGCGCCGATTTGAAGAAGCAACGTGTGACGGCGCGAGACCTCGTACAGGTCACGTTGCGGTACGGCGATGTTGGAACGATCAGACGCATGGGGTACTTCCTCGAACAAGAAGGGGTTGAGGCGTCGCTTCTCCAGAGGCTGGAGCGAGCGTTGAAGCCTACGAGGAGTTGCATTCCCTGCGTTCCGTCGAAACCCAAACGCGGCGCAATCAATCGCCGATGGGGGGTCGTGGACAATGCGGGAACCTGAGACTCGGTTGCTGCGCCACCATCACGATGTCGCTTTCTTTTCCGAGGCCATTGCGTTTACCTCGGCGCAACAAGGATTCGTGTCAGCCTTGATCGAGAAGGATTATTTCTGCAGTGTGGTGTTGACCTATCTCTCCGGATTGTCCGGTGGAAACTTGGTTTTTAAAGGCGGCACCTGTCTGACAAAAGTGCACGCGGGGTTTTATCGTCTGAGTGAAGATCTCGACTTCGCGATCTCTTTGCCGGTCGATGCTCCGCGTTCGGAGCGCAGCCGGAAGATCGAGCCGGTGAAACGGGCGATACGTATGCTGTGCGAGGTCATGCCGGAATTTCGTGAAGAGGAGCCGCTCACAGGCGCCAATGCTTCCAGGCAGTATGTCGGCAGCCTGAGTTATGAGTCGCCGCTTCGCCGTCGGAGGGAGACGATTAAGATTGAAATCAGCCTGCGCGAACCACTGGTCGAACAGTCCGAGAATCACGGAGTTGCCACGATCCTCCAGAATCCGCTTTCGGGAAAGCCGTTAGTTGCACCGATCCCTTTCTCGTGTATTGCCAAACGGGAAGCGTTGGCCGAGAAGTTTCGTGCCGCCATGACCCGTCGAGAGCCGGCAGTGCGGGACTACTTTGATATCGACTATGCAATTCAGCATTCTCAGGTCGATCTCACAGAATCGTTGTGGCTGCGCATGGTCAAGGACAAGTTGGCTGTGCCGGGTAACGAGCCTGTCGATGTGTCAGAGAGGCGATTGAGGGTCCTGCAAGACCAGGTCCAGCTGTTCCTGAAACCTGTCCTTCGAGTCGGCGAGCTTCGCGCATTCGATCTCGATCGTGCATTCGGTCTTGTGGCCCAAGTGGCAGTAGCAGTTGGGGCAACAGCATGATCACCGACATCAACAGCGAAGACCGGCTGGTTCAGCAGACGTTCGCCGACCACCTGCGTGATCGGCTGGGCTGGGAAAGCGTCTATGCCTACAATGCCGAGACCTTCGGGCCGCAAGGTTTATTAGGGCGCTCATCCGAGCGAGATGTTGTATTGGCGCGGGACCTGCGGGCGGCGCTCGCACGACTGAATCCCGATCTTCCGATTGTCGCTAGAGAGCAGGCCGTTGAAACGCTGACGCGCACCGATTTCGCGCGATCGCTCATCCAACACAACCGGGAGTTGTATGGGTTTCTTCGTGGAGGTGTCCCGGTCGAGTGGCGGGATGATTCAGGCGAAACCCGCCATGTCCATGCCCGGGTGATCGACTTTCGTGCCCCCGAGAACAACCGGTTCCTGGCCGTGCGCGAGTTGAAGATTCAGGGCCTGCTGGTGCCGCACTATCACCGCCGGGCCGACTTGGTCTGCTTCGTGAACGGGTTACCGCTGGTGTTCATCGAGCTAAAAGCCGTGTATCGAAACATCCGCGCCGGATTCGACGACAACCTGACCGATTACCTGAGTGCGCACAGCATCGCTCATGCGTTTCACCACAATGCGTTTCTTGTCGTGAGCAACGGCGATCGTGCCCGTTATGGCTCGATCACGAGCAAGTGGGAACATTTTGTCGAATGGAAGCGCAATGCAGAGTCGGCTCAGGCACGCGTGGATGCCGAGGCGCTCCTCGATGGAATGCTGGCCAAGGATCGGCTGCTCGATCTGGTGGAGAACTTCATCCTGTTCGATGAGAGCCGGGCCGGCGGGACGCGCAAGGTGGTCGCCCGTAATCATCAGGTCCTCGGCGTAAATAACGCTGTTGGGGCGGTGATTCACCAGGAGGAACTGAAACGACAGTTTCCACCGGAGCAGCGACTTGTCGAATACCGGGCATCAATTGAACGGCCCTCCCTCGCGGCTGAGTCGGTGCCGGCGGATCAGGCCTATCCGCTTGCCGTTCCCGCGCAGTCACAGGATCGGATAGAGCTTCCTCTGCTCAAACGCGCCCATCCGGATCTTGGACGATTAGGCGTATTCTGGCATACGCAAGGCAGCGGGAAGTCCTACTCCATGGCGTTTTTTGTGGGGAAGGTGCGGCGCGTGGTCCCCGGTAACTTTACCTTTCTGGTGATGACGGACCGGGAAGACTTGGACGAGCAGATCTGGCGCACCTTCGTCGGCTGCGGCGTCTCCGACGAGAAGACCCCGCGCGCCGCCTCCGGGAAAGAACTCCAAGAAACTCTGCGCGGGAATCACCGGTTTGTCTTCAGCCTGATCCACAAGTTCAATCAGCCTGTTACTGCCCCGTACAGCGAGCGCGACGACATCATTGTCATCTCGGATGAAGCCCACCGGACGCAGGCAGGGAAGTTTGCGCGGAACATGCGGTTGGCCCTGCCCAACGCCTCGTTTCTCGGCTTTACCGGTACGCCGCTCTTTAAGCATGACGAACTCACGCGGCGAATCTTCGGTGGATACATTTCCCGTTATGACTTCAAACGGTCGGAGGAGGACCAATCCACCGTCAAGCTCGTCTATGAGAACCGGGGCGAGAAGCTGGGACTCGCCAGGTTGGACCTGAACGATCGGATCGCCGCGAAGATTGAAGAAGCTGAACTGAATCCGGACCAGGAAGCCTTACTCGAACGCCTGCTGGGTCAGGACTATGAAGTGATCACTGCGGATGACCGTCTCGACAAGCTGGCCGACGATTTCGTGCAGCATTGTTCCACCCGGTGGCAAAGCGGGAAGTCGATGCTGGTCTGCATCGACAAGATCACCTGCGCCCGGATGCTTCAGCGTATTCAGCCGCGCTGGAATGCTGCACTAGCCGTGATTCGTGCCGCTCTCCCGATCAAGGAGATGGCGCTGGCGACGGCGATCGACCCGGATATCAGGGAGCGCCTGAGCAGGGAACTCGATGGACTGCGAGGGCAGGAACAATGGATGGCAAGCACCATCATCGAGATCGTCATCAGTGAAGCGCAAAACGAAGTCCGGGACTTCAAGAAGTGGGACTTCGACATCATCCCGCACCGCCTGGTGATGAAGACGGGCTTCCAGACCGCAGACGGGAGACGCGTGGCGGTGGATGACGCCTTTAAGGACCCGGAGCATCCCTTTCGTATTGCGATTGTCTGTGCGATGTGGTTGACCGGCTTCGACGTGGAGTGCCTGGGAACGCTTTATCTCGACAAGCCGATGAAGGCCCACAACCTCATGCAGGCCATTGCCCGGGCAAACCGGATCTATCCCGGAAAGAGTTGCGGCGTGATTGTCGATTACAACGGCATGCTCAAGAGTCTGCGCGAAGCGTTGGCTCAATATACGCTAGGTGATGAGGATGAAGGCGATGGGGCCGGTGATGTTGTCGCCCCCATTGCTGAACTGGTGGCAGCCTTGCTTCAGGCGATTGAGCTGACCGAACAGCATCTTATTGGTCTCGGATTTGATCCCAGCCGGCTTCAAGGCGCTACAGGGTTCACCCGCATCGAAGCCCTACGGGATGCCGTGGATGCCATTTACACCTCAGATGAAGCCAAACGTCGGTTCGAAATTATGGCGCGGCAGGTCTTCATCTGCTTCAAGGCGTTGCTCATGGAGCCGAGCATATTCGCCTATGCTGAACGCCATGACAATATTGAGGCCATTTATAAAAAACTCCAGGAGAAGCGCGATACCGCCGATGTGACCGAGGTGCTGAAAGAATTGCACCGGATCGTCAATGAAGCCATTCGGGCGGCAGCTCCCGGAGATGACCATGCGGAAGGGCTCACGGTGGATCTCAGTGTGATCGATTTGGGCAGGTTGCGTGATGAGTTCGCGCGCAAGGTGCGCCGGAAACATGCTGCGCTCCAAGACATTCGAGAGGTCGTGGAGCAGAAGCTGGCCCAAATGCTTGCTTGGAATCCCATGCACATGGATTATTACAAGAAGTACCAAGCCATTATCGCGGACTATAACCGCGAGAAAGACCGGGCGACTGTCGAGGTGACCTTTGCAGAATTATTTGCGCTCGCGACCAGTCTTGACGCCGAGGAGAAACAGGCAGCGGAAGAAGGGTTGAGCCAGGACGAGTATGTCCTCTTTCAAATGATTTTCAGGGAGGACGTCACCAAGGCCGACCGTGAAAGGCTCAAACAGGCGAGCAGGGCGCTGCTCAAGTCATTGCAGGAGTTGCTCAAGGCGATGGCGAACTGGACTCAAAACGCTACGACGCAGGCCGAGGTGAAGGTCTGCATTGTGGATAGTTTGTGGCAAGCTCTGCCACGCCCGCCGTTTACAGATGACGAGACCGAGGTTGTCGCGGGGCGAGTGTACGACTATGTCTGGCAGCGGAGCAGGGCGGGTCATTGGGGCCAGGCTCGCCAGGACAGTAGCCGCTAGCCCACCGCAATGTTAGGCGGAGGTTCGTTTACCCTCCGCACTTCGACCCACTGGATGCCTCGCAGGAACAATCCAGGCACCCATGAACGGAACAGGTGCCGCAGGCCTGTTCGATCCGGCGACGCAGCGCCGCTCTGGCTCGATGGACCCGGACGGCGGCATTTTCTGGCGTGATGCCTGACTGTTGCGCCAGGTCTTTGAGTTTGCCTTCTTGCAGATCCACAATCTGGAGGGCCTCGCGATATTCAGGCTTGAGTGTGTCGAGCAGGCTCGATACACATTGGCAGATCTCCTGCCGCAGTTCCGCCTCCGGTTCCTGAACATCCGGAAATTCTCTCGCCCAGGCTTCCGTCACTCGCTCGGCGGTGGAGCGCTGCCGGTAGTGGTCAATCACCGCGTTGCGAAGCACCCGATAGAACCAGGCGACGACTTTTTCGTCGTCCACACCGGCGCCGCGCTCCAGTCCACGCGTAAAGGCCGCTTGCAGAATGTCTTCGGCCACGGCTCTCGATTCCACACGCCGCTCCAGGAATGCCAGGAACTGCTTGTGTCCTTTCACCAGCTGCGCAATGGCCTCCGGGGAGAGTGCTGTCGATGGTGTGGATTCCTGCGTCATGGAGGCAGCTTATCAAAGTCTGTAACGAACTGTAAGGTTTTCGGGAGCACTTCGTCAGCCTCTGTGACAGCGCAATCACGTGCTGGCACATCAAAGGAGACCACCATGGCCGACATGAAGCAATCCACCTCGCAGAAGATCGTAAAGTCAGGTTGTTGCGGAACCTGCGATTGCGCAGCCTGTTCCTGCGGGTGCCAGGCTAATGCCTGTCGCTGCGCGCCGATCAATTGCCAGTGTGGTTGCCGCAAGCGAACCGCCGGACGGTAGGCCGGCTCTGTCCCGGCCCTCCGGACTCCGGTGGGCCGGGACCGGGATTGTCACCGACACATCCATGTGCGCCGGCATTGTGAGGACCTCGCCACTCGCGTATCATGCGTGATCGCGCCGTTCTTGGTCTGCGCCTCAGAAATGCCTACGGTGTCTGAACGGCGGTGATCCTGAAACCTCGGAATTCAGTGAGTGATGCGTTTTATCCACGCGGCTGATCTCCATCTCGATAGTCCCCTGCGAGGCCTCGACCGGTACGATGGCGCGCCCGTGGCGCGGTTACGAACGGCGACGCGAAGTGCGTTTGAGCGCCTGGTGGATCGGGCGTTGGCTGAGCGGGTGGATTTTGTTCTGTTCGCCGGCGATATCTACGACTGCGACTGGCAGGATTTTCACACCGGCTTGTTTTTTCGCGGCCAGCTGGTCCGGCTGGAGCGACAGACGATCCGGGTCTTCATCGTGCAGGGCAATCATGATGCGCAGGGGGTGATCTCCAAACAGCTCGTCCTGCCGCCGAATGTCACCGTATTTTCCAGTCGGGCCGCCCAGACGATCCGGCTCGACGACCTTTCGGTGGCGATTCACGGCCGCAGCTTTCCCGAACGTGCGGTCGATGAGGACCTTGTCCCTTCCTATCCGCCCCCCGTGCCGGGCTTCTTCAACATCGGTCTGTTGCACACGAGCCTGACCGGCCGCGTCGGGCACGACACCTATGCGCCGACGGACTTACCGACCTTGATCAGCAAGGGCTATGACTACTGGGCGCTCGGGCATGTACATGCCCGGGAATTGTTGTGCGAGCGGCCGCGTATTCTGTTTCCCGGCAATCTGCAGGGCCGCCATGCGAAGGAAACCGGCGCCAAGGGCTGCGAGCTGGTCACGGTCGAGGCAGGTCGTGTCGAAAGTGAATTCGTGGCGCTCGATGTCGTGCGCTGGAATCAGTTGATCGTTTCACTCGACGGTGTCCATCGGTTGGAGGCCTTGGGAGAAGCCTTTCGCCATGCCATGGAACCGGTGCTCACCGGCGCCAGGGATCGCTTGCACGCGGTGCGGGTGACCCTGACGGGAGCCACGGAACTTCATCGGGTGGAAGCGACCCAGCCCGGCACGTTGGCGGCGGCGATGTACGGGGCGGCGCAGGATATCGGCGAAGCGGAGGTTTGGATCGAGCAGGTGCGGCTCGATCTTTCCACGCCGCTGGATCGTGCCCGAACCGCGCAACGCCAGGATGCGGTGGGTGAGCTCGTCCGTCTCGTCGATTCCATTGTCGGCGACGAGTCGGATTTGCTCCGGTGGGCGCAGGCCGAACTCGGTGATCTGTTGGGTTCACTCCCGCAGGAAGTGGCCGCCGGCGACGTGCCGAAGCTCGATGACCCGGTTGAATTGACCCGGCTCATGATGGACGCGGAGGCCACGGTGTTGGCGCGGTTGACTGAGCCCGGAGCAGAGGCATGAAACTGCTCAAGCTGTTGCTCCAGGCCTACGGTCCGTTCACCGGCAAGGTAGTGGATTTTTCAACGGGCCCCGCCAATCTTCACCTGATTTATGGTCCCAACGAGGCGGGCAAGTCATCGGCCTTGCGGGCGATGCTGGATTTGCGATTCGGCATTCCCGTCCGGAGCCCGGACGATTTTCTTCACGCAGCCGGTGATCTGCGGATCGGCGGCATCTTTGCCACGGCCAATGGCGAGCCGATCGGCTTTGTGCGCCGCAAGGGCAAGGGGGCGACGCTGGCACGGCTCAATGTCCTGACGGAGCTGCCGGATCAATCGCTCGTCATCGAACCGGGCCACGAACGAGGGTTGACCGGGGGGCTGGAACGAGCCGAGTTCGAAGCCATGTTCGGACTCACGCATGCGCGTTTGCGCGAAGGCGGAAAAGTACTCCTGCGCGGCGAGGGGGATTTGGGATCGGCCCTCTTCGAAGCGAGCGCGGGGACGAGCGGCATCGCAGCGTTGCTCACGGCATTGGAGACTGACGCGAAAAAGCTCTATAGCCCGCATGGGCGGGCGCAACACGCGGTGATCAATGACGCGCGCCGGCGTCTCGATGAACAGCGGCAGGCCTGGCGCGACGCGCAAACCAAGCCCGCGGAGTGGCAAAGTGTGAATCGCGCGCATGACGCGGCGGCTGCGGCGCTGACGGATGTGAACGTGACACTGGAACGGCTGCGCCGGCGGGAACACGAATTGATCGAACTGCGCACCGTCGAGCCCTTGCTGCGCACGCATGACGCGGCTGCGGCGCTGCTGGCCTCGTTTGCCGGAGTTCTCGACTTGCCGGAGCAGGCGCGGGAAGAGCGACTGGCGGCGTTGCAGGAACTCGACCATGCGGAACGCAGCCTGAGAGAAGCCGAGGCCGAGGCGGAGCGATGCATGCATGCGCTTGGCGTGTTGACCCTCGAGCCATTGGTCTTGGAGCATGCCGGCGCGATTGAACGATTGGTCTCGGCGGTGGTGGCGGTGGCTCGTCACCGGATTGAGGTGCAACAACAGGATGCAGTGATCACCGCGATTGAGGCGGATCTTGAGCTGGCCATCGCGCGGTTGGCCCCGGGGCGTCAGTTGCGTGATGTGCTGCAGGCCGTGCCGTCTTCTGCCGACCGCCTGGTTCTGGACGATCACCTGTTGCAGGTGAGTCGATTCCATGATCGGCTCGATCATTTCCGTCAACGGGCCAGGGTGTTGGATCAGGCCCTGGCAGCGGATCACGCGGATTCGCCGCTCGCGAGCGATCTCGCCGTCCGGCAGCAACTCATGACGGCCGCGCGCGACGCGCAATCCCTCGGTGACGTGCTCCGGCGGCAGAAGGAACTGGATCGGCAGCGGCGTGAACTCGAACTCGTGCTCGAACAGGCGTTGTCCGACGTCGGGCTCGCCTCCGATCAGGCGCTACGCCGCGCTCAACCGTTGCTCGATGCGCAGATTGCCCAGACCAGGCAGGAATTGACCGACCTCGATGAGCAGATCCGCAAGTTACGTGACGAACAGGAGTTGCTGGGACGCGACCTGGACGGGCAACGGCTGCGCCTGAGGCAGTTGGCCGCGGAAGGGGAAGTGGTGACGGCGGAGACGCTGCGTCAGGCGCGGGCCAGGCGGGATGAACGTTGGGCGGCGATTCGTCAGGCCTACATTGACCACACGCAACGTCTCGATCAGCTGCCGTTGGGCTTTGATGCGGGACGGTCCTTGCCGGACACATTCGAAGCGGCGGTAAGCGAGGCCGACCGGCAGGCGGATCTCTTGCGCGCCGATGCGAAACGCGTGGCCGGTCTGGAGGAATGCACGGGACGTATCGAACAGATGGAGGCGCGGCGTGTCGATATTGAACGACAGATGTCACAACTGTCGGCAGGTCGCGGAACGGTGCTGGCTGCATGGGCGCAGCGCCTCAAAGACGCCGGCTTGCCCGATCTTCTTCCAGAACCGTTACGGGAATGGCAGGGGCGGCGAGCTGAGGCGCTCCAAATAGCGGAGCGTGTGGCGGGACTGCGCGAGGCAGGCGACCGGTTGCAGGAAGAGACGACCAAGGCGGCGGAGGGGATTCTGTCAGCCCTGCAGAAGCTGGGGCAACCGGCGGGTGAGTCGAACAAGGCTGCTGCGGCGATGTTGCCATCGTTGATCGAACAGGCGGTGGCCTATGACAGCAAGGCCGTCGAGGCGGAAGCCGCCTATAACGCGAAGGAACAAGCGGCGAAGGTGCAACGGCTGGAGCGTCAGGACCTCAACCGTTCGATGGCCGAGACGGAGGCCGATTTACGGCGCCGCCAGTCCGCCTTGCAGGAGTGGCACGCGCGGTTGTTCCTCGCGTCCGATACCATTCCGGATGCGATCAAAGTTCGTCTGGATGAATTGGATGCGGTGGCACGCCAGGCGGCGGCCTTAGGCGAAGCCAGGCAGCGCAAGGCCCAGGTGCAGGCGATTCTCGATGATCTTAGGGTGCAATCCACGGATGTGGCGGCATTGTTGGACATGCCGGTACCTGAGATTGTGGAAGACTTCGCAGACCGTTTACGCGGGAGAGTTGCGGCGGCAAGGATTGCCGAGCAGGAACAGGCCACCCTTCTGCGCGATCAGCGGAAGGCCGAGGAAACGCGGCGCCGTGCGGCATCGGACCGGGCCGCTCAGCAGGCTATCCTGGCGCGGCTCTGTGCAGCGGCCGGGGTGGCTGATCTCGAAGAATTACCGCAGTGCGAGGAGTCGGCCCTGCGCAAGCGGGAGGCAGCCGCCACCCTGATGCATGTGGGGCAACAGATCGCGGCCGCTTCTTCCCATTCCCTGGAGGAGCTGCGCCGTCGGCTGTCCGGCCGCGATGCGGTGACGATTGAGACCGAGCGCGAACAGTGCCGATCGGAGATGACGATTCGAGAGGAGGAACAGGCTGCCGCCCGCCAAGCCGAAGAACAGGCGCGATTGGCCCTGAACGCGATCGATTCATCCGACCGCGCCGCCCGTTCGCGTGAGGCCATGGAATCCGCCGCCGCCCGTTATCGCTCGGCTATCAGGCCCTGGGCCAGGCTGAGGCTGGCTCGCGCGCTGCTGCAGGAAGCCGTGAACCGCTTCCGGGAACGGGCCCAGGCGCCCATGATTACCAAGGCTTCGGCCTATTTCACATTGATGACGGACGGAGACTATGAACGGGTGATCAGTGACGATACTGCAGGGCAGCCGCGGTTATGCGCAGTGCGCCCGGGCGGCACATGTGTCACGGTGGAAGAAATGAGCGAGGGCACGGCGGACCAATTGTATCTCGCATTGCGTCTGGCGGCGCTGGACGTGCGTCGAGAGGCCCATCCGCAGATGCCGCTCGTGCTGGATGACGCGCTCGTGACCTCGGACGACCGGCGCGTCGCTCACATTTTCCGGGCCTTGGCTCGCTTCGGCGGGGAGGGCCAGGTCCTCATCTTTACCCACCATCGCCATCTACTGGACGTCGCGCGGGCGGCTCTCGGCGAGCAGGCCTTCGTCTCACATCACCTCTGATTCCAGGCTCCTGTCTGCTTGTAGCCAACAGCTAGGCGCGATAGGGGGACTCTCCTAGTTCCGCGATCCGGTCCTTCCGCGATAGTCTCAAGAGGCGGAAAATGGCAGGACTGATGGTATGAGTCCGGTCAATCGATCCCTCCCCGACGGCAGCAAAGATATGCGTATTGCAGGGTGCGACGTACGTCTCACCTTCCGGCAGTCTGCTGGTGATCGATGGTCCGTCGAGGCCACCTTCCGTTGCGGGGTCGGAGAACGGAGACGCCAGGAATCTGTTCATTCCGGTCCCTGTGCACCCGTGAAGAAGCGGAGCAAACGGTTCTTGGGCGGGTTGGCGATAGGCTCCGCCATAATGTGGACAGTCATACGTCGCGCGTGAACAATCCGACCGAACACAATCCTCAATAGTGCGCCCTTCTGCGTACCGCTCTTCCATCTATTGAGCGGCTTTTCACTCCTTTCTCCCTGCGGGTTTCACCTGTATCCTATGCGGCGAGTACGAGTCTGAAGTTGTGTGGAAACAGCGCATGTAAGGGGAGGGCCGACATGAAGCGTTTGGATGGCAAAATTGCGATTGTGACAGGCAGCAGTAGCGGGATCGGCAAGGCGATTGCTCTGCGCTTTGCTCAGGAAGGGGCCACGGTGGTGGTCGCGGCACGGCGGTTCTATAAGTGCGAAGAAACGGTTGCGCAGATCGAATCGGCCGGTGGTCGAGCGTGGGCGATGCAGACGGATATTGCCGATGAATCGCAGGTCGAGCAGCTCATGGCGGAAACCATCCGCCGGCACCAACGTGTGGATATTCTCGTCAACAATGCCGGCATCTTCGGCGGCCGGCGGCTTGCGGAGACCGGCACCGACGCGTTCGACGAGGTAATGCGCACGAATGTCCGGGGCACATTCTTTTGCTGCCGCGCCGCCTTCAGGCAGATGAAAAAACAGGGCGGCGGGACGATCATCAACATGTCGAGTGTGGCCGGCGTGCAGGCCTGGAGCGGGACGGGGACGTACAGCGCCTCCAAACATGCGATCATGGCGCTGACGAAGTCGCTGGCGGATGAAGGGCGAGCCTATCGGATCAAGGTGAGCGCCCTCTGTCCCGGCGGGGTGGCGGACGAACTGGTGGATGCCACGCCTGACGCGCGAGCGGCCAGCGAAAAAATCGACCCGTTCGACATCGCGGAGGCCGCGCTCTATCTGGTCTGCCTCGGGTCGCAGGCCGTGGTGCATCAACTTGTGGTGGATCGCCTCGGGGCCGACTGGTAAAAAATCGCTACACCACCTTGGCGATCGAGTGCACATGCTTGTGCGCGTGAAAGAGGAGCGGCGGGCCGAGCGGGAGGATGGATTTCCCCGTGAAGGCCTGCGTGAGGCTGCCGACCGCGTGATAAAAGGCCATCAAGCCGACGATGAGATGGCCCCATCCAGGCAGCAGTTCGCTGATAAAGTCCAAACGGGCGAAGGTGGTGGCGAGAAACGTCAGGGTGATCACCACGTGGAGGGCGCTGAGTGTCAGGTTGCGATAGGCCGTGAGGAAGATCATCACGCCGGAAAAGACGGCGTAGACGAGATTAATCGGCGCGTAGAGCACCGCATCAAACTGCACGGTGGAACTGGCGCTGACCAGTTTGACGGTGCAGAGGGTAATCCAGAGGAATCCGTACATCGTCAGCGCGGTCCCGCCCAATTGCTCGTTATAGCGAATGTCGGTAATGCCCGCCAGCAGCTGCACCACTCCGCCGAAGATGAGCGCAATCACCAGGGCTCCCACCATGTTCTTATGCTGAATCCATCCGAGTTGGGCCACTCCCAGGGTGAGGGCGCCCACTGCCAGACCGAACAAGCCGATTGCCAGTACATCGATTCGTCGGCTCTGATGATCTTCATTCATTTCGGCATTCCTCGCTCGTAGTGATAGGACGACAAGAGACCTAGGGTTATCTCTAGGTAGGCCCCTAGGATGCTCAAGTACCCGGAAAAAGGCAAGGGACAATTTCCGCCTGTTTGCGCAACCGCGGGCTTAGCCCGCTCCGGGTGTCGGCGGCTGTTGTCGAGCTGACGCGGAGGCCAGGAAGGTTTGCAGCCGCGCGGATTGTAACGGCTGGATAGACAAGAAATGCACGCCGCAATTCGTGCCGCGCGTCCATCGCACGGCGGCGAGGTCGACGAGAATCGGCACCTGCTCGGGTGAAATTTGCAGGCGAAGCGAGAGGTAGGTGTTGACCGGCAATTGCCTGTCCGATTCGATCCGGCAGCCTTCGAGCGAGAGGTCTAATAGTCGTCCTTCACCTGTCGTCGTGGAATCCGCAGAGAGTGACACGCGGTAATGAACGGTCATGGACATGTAATGTTGTGCATCCTCGGGTGTGATGAATAATCGCGCTACCCTGGTGCACCGTCGAACTCCAGGTGAAGCTTGGACAGGAATCCACAGATTCTCTTGCCGCGCCAGAGCGTATGACGTCATCTCCGATGTGGGAGGGCGCAAGCCTGACGACGAGTGTTCCGGCACACTGACATACCATGCCGTTCATTGCCTGTGCGATCAGGATAATGTCTCCGGTCATTTGGCGGTGGGAAAATCACTAGGGCACGGGACGCGGCCCCGGTCTTCTTTACTAGAGCCCCGGGATACCGTATGACATGGGCTTCCATTTGTGTGCGAGGTCTGCCCAGTCTGCTCGGTCATGCCTATCAATTGGCCTGGAGAGCCCGGTTCCGCCTGCTTGACTAGGCTGTTCAGGAGGAAGAAGCTGAACAGGTGGAGGTGATTGTCATGCCGGGGTGACTGGCCCTTCCAAGTGTCGGCTCTGGTTGTCTCCGGAGGTCCATGGTGCGCCCTTGCGGCACGTTGCCCAAGGGCGCGGTTATTTTTATCCGCCCCCAGGGAGGTATCGTATGAAAGCCTCGTTATCCATATATGGGTTTGCGGTGTTAGGCATGTTCGGCGCGGTCTCGGCATTCGCCAACCCCGCCTTGCTGCCCCAGCACCCGGGGTATCCGATGGGCAAAGCGACGGATCCGGTCAACGGTCAGGTCCTTGCCAACGATCCGGGCCGGGCCAACGGCGGCGGGGAATCCGCGCTCAGCGGCTCCGCGGCATTTGACGATCGGCACGTTTCGCAGAAACTTTCGATCAACGATCAAAACCAACGTCTGCTGGAAAAACCCGGAGCCGGGATTTTGCCGAAGGTGCAGGGACCGAATATTGTGATCGATCCGCCGGTGAAGGAGGCGACCAAGGTGCAGGCTTCGCCGCAGTAGCAGTGATCGGGGCTGTCAGTCTTCTGACTCGTCGCAGGGCGGGGAGTATCCGGCTGGAGACCCTGTCCTGCGGCTTCTGTCTGTCCGTTCCCATCCGGTTTGATTTTCAAGCCACCGCCTTTTAGAATGCCGCCACGCCTCACGGACCCTTATGCCTACAAAGCCTCGCGCTCAGAAATCTTCCCGTCGGAAAAAGCAGACGTCGGCACCCACCGTCCCGCTTGCGCGCGGGCAGAAGCAGCGATTTCAGAACCGGTTGCTCAAGTGGTACAAGGAATATGGCCGCGACCTGCCCTGGCGGAAGACGTCGGATCCGTACCATATCCTGGTCTCGGAGGTGATGCTCCAGCAGACGCAGGTGGACCGGGTGATCCCCAAATATCACGAATTTTTGGAGCGGTATCCGTCGTTCGCCGAGCTGGCCGAGGCCCCGGTGGCGGAGGTCAAACAGACCTGGTACCCGCTGGGCTACAACATCCGTCCCGAACGTTTGCACAGCATCGCTTGCGAAACCGTCTCCCGGTATGGCGGGCAATTGCCAAGCAACGCGGAGGAATTGTTATCGTTTAAAGGCATTGGCCGCTACACGGCCGGGGCTATTCGCTCGTTTGCTTTCAACGAGGACGCGCCGATTCTCGACACGAACGTGATCCGGGTGCTGCATCGGGTGTTCATCGCGGAGGGAGATCCTAAAGGACAGAAAGCGTTGCTCTGGGAACTCTCCGAGGCATTGATTCCGCGCGGCAAGGGGTACGATTTTAACCAAGCGATCATGGACTTCGGCGCCACGATCTGCACGGCGCGGAATCCGTATTGTCTGCTCTGCCCGATGAAACCGCTGTGCAAAACCTATCCATTCGGGGAGAAGTAGTGATCGACGAACGGATCGGTGCACGTGAATCGCAGAGCGCAGGGTGTCTGGTGCAACCACCCGACGCCCGGAAGGTCGCAATGCAGGTGATCGAAGTCGCGGCAGGCATCATTGCTCACGAGGGGCGCTACCTGATCGCACGCCGTAAAGCCGGCACGCACCTGGGCGGATTGTGGGAGTTTCCGGGGGGCAAACGGGAAACAGGCGAGACGTTGGAGGAATGTCTGCATCGGGAGTTGTGGGAGGAGTTGAATGTTCGTGTCAGCACCCCGACTCCATTTCAGATCGTACGGCATGAATATTCCGAGAAGGTTGTGGAATTGCATTTCTTTTGCTGCCGCATCGCGGCGGGTGTTGCGATCGCGATGGATTGCGCGGAGCTTCGATGGGTCTATCCTCATGAAATGGCCTCCTTCGAGTTTCCGCCGGCCGACCGGCCTGTCATTGCGGCGCTTCAGCAGGGGACGGTGTAAAGGCGTATGAAAGTGGTGCTGGATATCGAAACCGTCCAGGCTCCCCGAGAGGAGTGGGCGCGGATCGCGGGACGGCAGCTCTCGTCGGGCGAGGCCACCTTCGCTGAAAGCGGCGGGGATCTCTTCGCCGTCGGGGAAGCGGAAGCTCAGCAGCGGCTGGATGATGAACTGTATGAGAAGTCGTCCTTCGACGGCACGTTCAGCAAAATCGTCTGCATCGGTCTGCTGGAATTCACGGACAACCTCGAACCCCGGGGCGCCATCTCCTGGTATGGGGCGAATGAACAGGCACTCCTGCGGGCATTTTGGAGCCATCTCGCCCAGTCGCGTCCGTCGCTGTTCATTACCCACAACGGACTGAATTTCGACCTGCCCTTCATCAAAAAACGGTCGATCATCCATCAAGTGAAACCCGCCATGGAGATCAACCTGGCCAAGTTTCGTGCGGAGCCTGTCTACGACACCATGGCCATCTGGAGCAATTGGGACAACCGCGGATGGGTCAAGCTGGATGTGCTCGCCCGGGCCCTGAACGTGGAAAACAAATCGGGAAGCGGTTCGCAGGTGGCGCAAATGTGGGCGGACGGGCAGGGCAAAGAGATTGCGCTCTACTGCCTGCAGGATACCTATGTGACCTATGGGTGTTACTGCCGGATGAACTTCCGGACGCCGATTTCGCGGGAGATTGTGCTGCTGAAGCCGGAATTGGTCGATGTGGGCTAAAACGGGTCCGCTGGTGGTCAGCGGACCGTAAGTTCAGCCTTGTTGCGGGTTTCGCGTTTGGGTTGCGTCTGCTGAGTGCTTTTTACCGCCCGAAGTTCTTTATCCTTCGTTTCCAACTGCATCCGCATCGATTCTAAATCTCTTCGCAGCGCGCTGATCTTGGCGTCCTTGCGAGCCATGGCATCCTTCGCGTCCTGCAATTCCTGAAGCGTCTCGTTCACGCGCTCGTCTTCCGCGGGAGGCAGGTTCGCCGCCACCTTCTCGGGGGCTGGTGTCTGCACGGCAGGTTGGTGCTTGATCGGTTGTTCCGTCGTGACGTCGACTGCGGTTCGCAGGCCCGCAGCTTGGACCGGCGGGGAGGCCGGGGCAGCGATGGCCGCCGTCATGGAGGCCGGTTCCGGCTTTTGGGCAAACCGGTGATAGTCGATCGAGAGGGACTTCATGTGCTGCCGCCCTTGTATGATGGCAGGCAAGGCCTGTTCGATCTGCCCGGCGGCGGCCGGCATGATGCTCACGATTCGAGCCGGTCGCCCGCCTCCAAGCCAGGTGGCCCCGGTCTTGGCCAGCGAACCGTTGTGCTCGGAAAAGGTGAGATACAACCGGTCGTTCTTCACGTAAAGGGTGCCCGCGGTGGGTTCAGAGCCTGACCCTGCCGATGAGGAGAGCCGGAAAGCGACCACGTATTCGGGTTGCGCTTGGGACAACGCTTGGGCTAGCAGGGGAGCAAGATAACGCACGTCCTCATCGCTGAACACTGTCATCGGCTTGCTGCCATCCACGGGCAGATTCGACATATCGGTCTGTGCCTCCGCGATCACGACGGCCCGCAAGAGGCTGTCGAGCGTGGCGACATCTATGGAACTGGGATGGGAAGCTTCAAATTCCCAATCGGCGACTTCTTCCAGCCTCACCGACCCTTGCGGCTGGGTGGCGACTTGCGGCTGGATCTGGGCGGCGGTCGAGGAGCAGCCGGCGACCAGGGCGCCTATCAGGGTCAATCCGAGGATTCCGGAGTGCAGACGGTGCATCAAAAAGGAGCGGGAGCCGTGAATCAGCATGGCGGTCTTCCTTCTCGGCTTGTCGGCGGTCGGGAACAGGAGCGGAGCGGCTTCAGGGAGAACAGGCGAAACGACGGATCGGGATTACCAGATACCCAGGCCCATCATCACCACACCGAGCGCCATCCACCCGAAGACCCCGACTGCGATGATGGTTTCCAGGCTGATCCCCTTAGGGGCTTCTTCTACGTGGGTCTGGCTGATGTCTTTCTTCATGATGCGGCGTCCTCTGGCTCGGTCGGGTTGTTGGACTTGAGTATTTCTGGTTGCCAGAATGGACCAAGCAAAGGCTATGCCCTGTTTCCAAAGACTTCGGGAGTACGATTTCTCGCTTCCCTTCAATCACTGTCTCTAAGGGGTGTTGAGCCGCGGCGTGACGGCACGCGCTCAATGCGGGAGCCTAAGCTATTGATGTTTCAAGGCAGTGAAAACGCTCCGTTGAGAGGCCACGGGTAATGTGTGTGAGAGATGGACTCGAAATACATGAACCTGATGTGATGCGAGCCTCCCTCATCGTTGTCAGTCTGACGAAGGCGGGCGTCTAAAATTTGGCAAGGATTGTTCAGAACTGGGCAATCATTTCCTCTGCCGCCTGCACAGGACGATCTATGCCCAGTGCCACGGGACACGTTCGCCGGGCCTGCCGGTACCACGCAATGGACGATGTGATGGTGAACGGCTGAGAGATGATTCACGAGAAAGTGGCACCGGGTTCGCCCCGTCCCATGAGGACGGCCGCGCTTCCATCAAGGATCGTGACTGGTTGAAGGCTTCCTAGCGAGGCCGGCGCATCGCTCTTGTTCCAAATGACGTAAATGCCGGTGTCGGTGCGGCCCATCCATTGCTCCGCGGAACGTTTCGAGTCGCCTTCCACCATAACCGGGAGAGTGTGGCCGATCAATTCCCGATTGATGCGCGCCGTCACCGGGCGTTGCAAGTCCACCAGGCGGCTGACTCGTTCGCCTTTGACGGCCTCCGGCACATCGTCAGGGAACTTCCGGGCCGCAATGGTATTTTTCCGCTCCGAATATTTGAAGACGTAGGCGGAGTGGTACTGCACTTCCTCCACGACCCGAAAGGTATCCAGAAACTCGTCTTCGGTCTCCGAACAGAAGCCGCAGATAATATCGGTCGTGAGGGCGATGCCGGGATGCCGGCGGCGGATGGTCTCAGCCAGGTCGAGATAGTCCTTCCGGCTGTACGTCCGGTTCATCAGTTCCAGAATGCGGTCGTTGCCGGATTGTAACGGCAGATGAATGTGCTTGCAGATGTTCGGGTGACCGGCCACGGCATCCAAGAGCGCTGCAGGAAAATCTTTGGGATGGGGGGAGGTGAACCGGACCCGTCGGACGCCCGGCACTTCGGCCACCGCAAGAATCAGGCGGGCGAAATCCCAATCGTCATACCGGTAGGAGTTTACATTTTGACCGAGCAGCGTGATCTGGGTGTGGCCGGCCTCCACCGATGCTTCCACTTCACGCAGGATGCCCTGGGGATCTCGGGAGCGCTCGCGGCCACGCGTGTAGGGTACGACGCAGAAACTACAGAAATTGTCGCAGCCTCGCATGATGGCGATCCAGGCATTACAGCCGCCATCGCGCTCGGGCAGGATGTCGTCATACGTCTCGTATTCAGACAGATCGACGGCCAATCCCCGGCGTGAGAGTCCTTGATCTTCAGCATTCAGCGCGTTGGTCAGGAGGCCGGGCAACTGCCGGTATCCATCGGGGCCCACCAGCACATCCACGAGCGGCTGCTTCTCCGTCAGTTCTTCTTTGAGGTTTTGGGCCATGCAGCCCAGCACGCCGACGACCAAAGGCCGTTGCTCCTTCACGGCCTTGAGTTCCGCGAGATGCCCGTAGACTTTGTTGTGGGCGTTTTCACGAATGGCGCAGGTGTTCATGAGCATCACATCGGCGCGTTCGCGATCCTCGGTGAATTCGAATCCCGCTTTGCGGAGCAGGGTTCGAACGAGTTCCGAGTCGTACTCGTTCATCTGGCAGCCGAAGGTTTCGATATGGACCGTATGGGGCTTGTTGGGTGGTGTCATAACAGTGGTCTATATGTCGGCTCGACGGACGGAGAAGCCAGGTGGCCATAGGCCAGGCCGTCCATAATGCCGGTAATGGTGACAGGGTGGATCGAGCCGGCGGCCACGGCATCCGCCGGAACGGCCACGCGGGTGAAGTTTGCTGTTGTGCCGGTGCGAAAACCGTCGCGCTCCCCCTGTTCGAACAAGACGGAGACGGTGCGGCCGATTTGTTGCTGGTAAAACGCCAGCGCCTTGGTCCGGGACAGCTCCGCGAGAGTCTTGCTCCGTTGCCGGATGACCGCGGGCGGAGTTTGAGGCTCGAAACGGGCCGCCGGCGTACCGGGACGGGACGAATAACTGAACACATGGAAATAGGAGAAGGGGAGCCGTCCGGCCATGCGCATGGTGTTTGCGAATGCCTGCTCATCTTCACCGGGGAAGCCGACCATGAGATCGGTCCCCAAGCCGAGATCCGGCATGAGGGCCAAGGCCTGCCCCACCAGTGCTTCATACTCGCGCACGTCGTAGCGGCGGTTCATCGCGTGTAAAATTCCGTCGTCGCCGCTCTGGAGCGGAAAGTGCAGATAGTGGCAGACCTTCGTTGAGGCGGCCATATGCTGCAGGAGGCGTTCGGGGATCGTGGTTGGTTCGATGGACGAAATCCTGATGCGGACGACCTCGGGAATGGCTTCAAGTGCTTGTAGAAGATCGACCAGTTCCATGCCTTGATAGGAGTATTGGCCGATATTCACGCCGGTCAGCACGAGTTCGCGGTAGCCATGGATGGCCAATTCGCGCGCTTCCCGCAGGACATCGTCGGCGACTCGGCTGCGCTCGCGCCCGCGAGCAAACGGAATCAGGCAGAAGCTGCACATGAAGTCGCATCCGTCCTGGATCTTGAGCAGCGCCCGGGTGGAGTCGGAGTAGGCGGTGCCCGGCAGGACGAAGTCTTCGCGGTCGATCGTCCGGCTATGCCGGAGTTCCGGTTCCGGCTGCTTACGCAGCTGCGTCGGGGCCGGAAGGTAGTCCGGCAGATTCATCTTGAACTGTGTGCCGACGATCAAGTCGATGCCGGGAACGGTCTGCAATTGCGCGGCGCCCGTCTGGGCGTAACAGCCGGTCACGGCCACAAACGCGTGGGGCGAGTGACGCAAGGTCTTACGGACGGCGTAGCGACAATCTTTCTCGGCATTTTCAGTCACCGAGCAGGTATTGAGGACCAGCAGATCCGTTTTCTCGCCATATTCCACCAGGCGATACCCCTGGCGCGTCAGGCTATCGCCTAACATGGCGGTCTCTGACTGGCTCAAACGGCAACCCAATGTATGGAGTGATGCGCGCGGCATGGTGGAGGACATCGTGCGCGATTATAAGAGGAGGCGCATGAGATCAGCAAGGTGACAGTGTCTCGAAAAAGTCGGGCGAGCGCTTGAACGGTCTGGATACGGGTGGTAGCATGACCGACACGTTGTGTAGGCTGTGGTGTCAGTCGGATTTCTGAACTATGACGAACCTCCGCATAGCCGCGAGTGTGATCCTGCTCTTCTCCCTTCTGCTTCCAGTTGGTCACGGTTGGTCCATGGAGCCCCTTCCGGTCGAGCCCGACCTGAACAGCCGTCTCGATGAGCTCTACGATCACGAGTCGAGAATGTTCATCATGCTCTTTTCATTGCATGGCGACGGCAAGGTCGATTATGTGACGGGTCGGCTGGTGCAGGACTATACGCGAAGCAATTACGGCAACCCAGTTTATTATACCGAACAATACCCGTTGTTCTATTGGTGGAACCACACGATGTTCAACGACCCGGATCAGGACGGGGTGAACGGGAACGAGCAGGTCTACCAGGAAGGCGTCGAGTTCGACATTGCACGGTATAAGCCCTGTCTGTTCAACGGCCAACCCTGCTAGCCCAGGTTATTCCGAAAGGCCACCAGCGGCGTTCTCGGTCGCAGGTCTCCCTGCGACGTACCCCGAAGGTACGCCTCAGTCGTCCTTCACCCTGCGGCCTTGCTGGACGACCTTTCTGAACAACCTGGGGTGCACTACACTTCTCGTCGCGTTCCTCTCTTCACTCAAACACCAGCACCTGACAGGGCGCGCGATGAAGTACGGCATGGGAGACGCTTCCCAGGACGAACCGTGTGACGCCGTGCCTGGCGCGTGAGCCGACCATGATCAGATCCACGCCCAACTTTTCCGCTTCATGGAGAATCATCGTGAGCGGCGTGCCCAGCACGCTCGCACTGCGGGTCGTATAACCCTGCGTGCGAAGGGTGGCCGCGACATCTTCCACAAAGTCCTTGGCGTGACGAAGCGCTTGCGCCTCCAATTTTTCGGCCGCTGAATCGTCCACCGGCCAGGGTGGACGGGTGGGGGGAAGCACGGTCAGGACGCTCACGTTTACCGGCTCCTGAAAGGGCTTTTGGGCGAGAAACCGCAACGCCGCCTCGGCGTCGGACGGCCCCTGCAGCGGCAGGAGGATGTGTTTCAACTGACGCAACGAGCCGTGAAGAACGAATTTTGCGCAAGGGGCCATACTCAACACGCGGTGGGAGACGCTGCCGAGCAGCCGTTCCTTCACCGGCCCCATACCCCTGGCCCCCATGACAATCAAATCCGCATGGCAGGATTGAGCCGCCGCCACGATATGCTCCGCCGGTGACCCCACGTGCAGCAGTTTGGTGACCGGCCCGCTGTGAAGAGGGAGGAGCGACTGAATGCGCGTCAACAACTCTTCGCCGTCTTCTTTCATGCTGCGTTCCAATTGTGCATAGAGTTCCTGTGCCACTTCCGGCACCATCATCGGGTATGCCGGACGCGGGGCATCAACGACGTGGAGAAGCGTGAGCTGGTCCGCACGGCGCAGATACTTCAGCGCTCGCACAGCTTCATAGGAATGGTCGGATCCATCGACTGCGAGGAGCGTATTCATTGCAGGGACTCCTTTGCTTGGTGCGGTGCCGGATGGAGATAACGGCGAAACCACTGAAGCGCCGCTTGGGCGACTTGCTCGAGCGTGCCCGGTTCTTCGAAGAGATGCGTGGCGCCCGGGATAATCATCAACCGTTTCGGGCAGGTAAGTTTCGCGAGGGCTTCTTCGTTCATGCCGATCACCGGGCCGTCCTCGCTCCCGACAAGCAACAATGTCGGCGCCGTGACGCGACTGAGGTAGGGCCCGGCAAGATCGGGACGGCCACCGCGCGAGACGACAGCACCAACCGCGTCAGGCTCGCGAGCGGCCGCTTGCAAGGCAGCCCCGGCTCCCGTGCTGGCGCCGAAATATCCTGCGCGAAGGTGTTTGGTGTGGGCATGGGTCTGTAGCCACTGTTGTGCAAGCAGCAAGCGATCCGCCAAGAGATCGATGTCGAAGACCTTGCTCCGGTCGTCCGCTTCGTCGGGGGTCAGAAGATCCAGGAGCAGAGTGGCAAATCCGCCTCCTTCCAGGACGCGGGCGACGAACTGGTTACGCGGGCTGAAGCGGCCGCTGCCGCTGCCGTGGGCAAAGGCAATGACTCCCTTCGGCCGTTCAGGAAGTCCGAGGATTCCGTCGAGTGCGACCCCGTCCCCCACGATGCTGATCTGAGAAAGGTTCTCCATCCTCATACGTGTCGAAGGACATCGGTTAGGGGAGGTTCAATGGCATTCCGCGGGACAGAAGAAAATCAGGTACAGTGCGACGCCCGTCCCAAGCAGCAAGGCCCCGATCATCCACCAGGAAATGCGCGACATGATGCGTTCCTTTCGAAGACTCGATCGAGCAAGAGCAGTGCCATCACGGCGGCACCGGCGCGCCAGCGTCTAGCGAGTGATTTGGCCGTACCCCGTCTATGCAGGAGCGGTATAAGGTCGCGCCAGACCGGTCTTTCGTAAAGGAACCGCTTTCGGTAATCTGTGGCGTTCCGCTACAGGTTGAAGATGGAGCCTGTAGCAGGACACCACCCACAAAAGACCGCGGGAGCCGATGGCGTGTGGCCGATAGCCGAGGTGCGCCTGCAATCTTCCGGTCCTATATGCTATTGGATCAATACGCTCGCGTTCCCTTTACATGGCATCGGGATTGCTGATGTCATGAGCGAGAAGAGGATGATGGAGGGTTGATGGCCGACCGGTTATTCACAAAAATTCTGGTTCCGGTGGATTTTTCGCCCTGCTCCGAAGAAGCGTTCCGGATCGCCTTGTCATTTGCGCGGTCGTATCAGTCGGAGGTGCTTCTGCTCCACGTCGTCGATACCAAAAGCCTGGATGCGTTGAACCGGCTCGGGCTGGCGCCTGCGTCGGATGCCGCGAAACAAAAGAAACAGCTGCGTCACCATGCCCGTTTGAATGCCCGCCAACTCCTCGCCTGGGATGAGGCGAAGGGGGTTTCGATCAAGCGGATCCTGGCGGAGGGCTCTCCATTCGAGGAAATTGCGAGGACCGCGCGGGTGGAAGGGGTTGATTTGGTCGTCATGGGCAGTTATGGAGGAGCGGTCGGCGGGGTCGAAAAGATTTTCTTCGGCACGACGGCGGAGAAAGTGGTGCGAACGGCCGGTTGTCCGGTCTTGACGGTTCCGTTGCCCGTGAAGCGGGGGAAAGCGCGAACAGGGAAGAGTTCATCATAAGGAGGCAAGGCTATGGGGTTGAAGCAGAGGTCGACGGTGCTCAGCGGAGGGCGGGTGTGGTTGGCGGTCTGTTTTGTCCTGGCGTTGTGTTCACAGGGAGGAGCCCAGGCGGAACAGCGGATCGAGGTGGCAGTCAAGGATTTTGCCTTTGTCACGAAACAGATGCCGCTGCGCCTGGGTGTGGCCACGGTGATCACCATCACCAATGAGGATCAGGAACGTCACGATTTCGGATCGACCATGTTCGAGGGCCTTCCGACACGCGTCGAGTCCGGCGGCATCGTGTCGTATGGCCGGGGCATCGGCGGGGTGTTTTTGGACGGAAAAAAATCAGCCGTCATTCGATTCGTGATGGACCGGCCGGGGCGGCATGAGTTCCGTTGTTCGATCCATCAGAACATGAAGGGAGAATTCCTCCTCCTGAACGTGGAGGCGGCATAAGTCATGGCGCCGCTGATCAAGCAGATGCTGTTTGCCACCGATTTCTCGGCCTGCGCCGATCGCGCCATGGGGTATGCCCTGAGCCTTGCCGGGGCCTGGAAGGCCGACCTCTCCGTGGTGACCGTGTTGGAACTCTATCCGGGTATGGATCCCGACTACACGGTCAATAAAATGTACCTCGACCACCTGCGTGCCGAGGCGGATCGCCAACTGGTCGCTGTGCAGGCGCGGGCGAAGGCGGCCGGCCAACCGGTCACGACGCGCATTGAGGTCGGCATTCCGAGTCGGGCGCTTCAAACCGTGGCCCAGATGATCGGCGCGGACCTCCTGGTGGTCGGCACGCATGGTCGAACGGGACTCGATCATGTCTTGGTCGGCAGCACGGCCGAGCGGGTCGTCCGGGTCTCCCCCTGTCCGGTCCTGGCAGTCAAGGCCGACAAGGATGGCGCCGGTGAAGCAGCGACGACGATCGAGCGAATTGTCGTGCCGATCGATCTCTCGACCTGTTCGCTGGATGCACTGGAGTATGCCGTGCAATTTGCCAAACCGCTGGGCGCCACGATCACCATTCTCCATGCGATGGAACCGGTGGCGTATGGCTTGGATTTCAGTTTGAGCCACGCCAAAGAGTGGAAGGAGCAGCGGGAGTATTTGGAGAAGCGTCTGAGCGTGTTATCCGCCTGCGTGACGGCCCATGGAATCCAGGCCGACCATGTGCTGAGGCCGGGGCTCCCGGCCGATTCGATCGTGTCATATGTCTCGCAACAAGGATTCGATCTGATGATTATGGGGACGCACGGACGGCGGGGCATTTCCCATGTCCTCCTCGGCAGTATCGCCGGGGCGATGCTGCGTCACGCACCCTGTCCGGTCCTCACGGTGCGCCAATTCAACTTCGGCGCGGACCATGCGCGTGTGATCCCGCTGGGAAACACGTGAGGCGTCCGCCCTCCTGGAAGGAGTCCTCCCATGAAGCCAAAGAAAAAGCCATCGGCCGCCGTCGGCACGACGACTCCGATAACCCGCCAGGCTCCCGCCAATCCGATCGAACTGCCTGACGGGATGTGGGAGCGTATTTCACAAAAAGCCTACGAGCTCTGGAAAGAGCGAGGTTCTCGTGAAGGGCATGCGCTGCAGGATTGGCTGGATGCGGAAGCGGTCGTGATGGAGGAGATTCATGAAGCTCGCGAATGAACGGGGCACCGGACGGTCGGCCCCGGTCAACGAGGACCTTGGAAATCTCTTGTCTCGACTGGACCGACTGTCCGTTGTGCCTGCATTCGCGCAGCAACGTCGGATCGCCTTCGAACGCGCCTTGCAAGTGTATGTCGAACTGGGAAACCAGTCGCCCTTGTCGCCGCTGCGGGAGGAGGTCGAACTGGCGGATCTCCTGTTGTATGCCGACTTCTATCCGGAAGACGGGCAACTGACCTTGATCGAGCAACTGCGCGACGTGATCACGGAACACATCCCGGAAGAGGAACGCGCATGGCTCGATCCGCTGAAACATTCCTACCTGGATCTGGTGGAAGTCCTCCCGCTCCAGGCCGGGGCGGCCCGGCGAGGTCTACGCTCGATCGGCAACGGCCGGCTGTACGAGATTCCGGCGCAGAGTCTGCCCCAGGATGCCGACACCGGGTCGGTGTTGTTCACCCGTTTGGTGCGCGAACCGGGTGATCCTGAAAGTACGTTGGCGGTGCCGGCCGGCCCGATATTGCGGCTGTCCGCTCAGGACGCGCGGTCGCTCTATGACACGACAGGTGAAGAGCGGCGTGAAATGGAAGTGGTGGGAGGCTCGTTTGAACTCGGCGATTGGCCGGAATTTGCCAAACGGTTCGGGCATCTCCTGCTCAAGAATTTTGCGCGCATGCGCTTGGCGGCGTTATTGGAAGCGGTGAGCGAGATTTGCTACCGGACTGAAGCCGGTGCGCCGTATTTCTATGTCATGGCCCTGTACGAACATCACGAATTCAGCTTCCTCGCCGGAGGAATGACCGAGTTCGAAGGGTGGACTGAAGACCCGCCGCCCCAACTGAAGGGTACTGCCGGTTCGGCGAAACTTCGTCGTTTCGTGCAACGACTGAAGACGGAAATCTCGGCGCGGGTCACGGTGACGGCCACGGAACTGTTCCTGGAATGTGCTTCACAGGAGCGTTTGGACGCGATCAAACATACGCTCGCGGCCACCTTCGGGTATTCGCTGCACTTTCGTGGCGAGATCGTCCAACCGCCGGTACGGCAGGTGACGACGGAGGAGTTGTCCGGTAACGAACCGCTGACGGTGGTGGTGACGGGCGAAGAGGATCGAGCCTTGCTAAAGGCCTTCCTTGAAACCGTCTATCTGGAATGGGCCGACCGGGAATCTCCGGCTCTGGGTGGAGAAACTCCCCGACACGTCGCCAAGACGCCGGCGGGGCGCGATCGTGTGGCCGGTCTCATCGATGAGATGGAACGGTGTGATGTCGGTCTCCTCCGCGGCGGCAGAGCGGCGTTCGATTACAACATTCTGCGAGCGCATGTCGGCCTCTGCTGAGGTCGGAGCGTGAAGCGTCAAACGACATACGAGATACGACATGCGTGGACCGAGGGCATCGATGCATGAGCTGGTTGAGAAGATTCTCCGGCAGGTGCGCAGTGGGCCGCCGAATATTCTCAAGGCGCTGCTGGCCCTTCAACAACAGGTCGGGCATGTGCCGGTGGAGGCTATTCCCGACATCGCGCACAACCTCGGCACAACCAACGCCCACATCGCCGGAGTGCTGTCCTATTATCCCGACCTACGGGTCGCCGCTCCGGGCCGCCATGTCATTCGTGTCTGCATGGGAGAGTCCTGCTATGCGAACGGGTGTGGCCGGGTGTTGCGAGTACTACAAGACTCTCTCCGCACCGACGTGGGCGAAACGACGTCGGGAGGCAAATTTACGCTCGACACCATGTCATGCGCCGGCAACTGCGCCGTCTCTCCGACGGTCTTGATCGATCGGGATCTGTACGGGCGTGTGTTGCCCTCGCAGGTTGAAACGATGCTGGGACGCTATCGCTAACATGAGCAGCGCGACGCGACTCTACCTTTCCAACGACACGTCCGCCAGGGCTGCCGGAGCGGGTTTGCTGGCTGATGCCTGGGCCGACCGTCCGGACGTTCAGCTTATCCGTCTGTCCTCGCGCGGGGCATTTTTTCTCGAGCCCATGGTGGAGCGCGACAGTCCGGACGGGCGCCTAGCCTGGTGTAATGTCCAGCCGGAAGATCTCCCATCGATACTGGCCGGAACCGGCGGGACACCGGTCAGGTCCATTCCGTTTCTCGCGAATCAAACCCGTTTCACCTTTGCCGACTTCGGCGAAACAGAACCCTTGGCGCTCGATGAATACCAGGCGCGCGGAGGTCTGAAAGGGTTGGAGCAGGCGTTCCGTCTCACCCCGGATGCGATCGTCGAGGAATTGCGCGTCTCGCAGTTGCGAGGGCGTGGCGGTGCGGCCTTTCCCGTTTGGAATAAGTGGAAGGTGGCGCAACAGGCGAAGGGCCGGCCGAAGTCTGTGGTCGCCAATGCCGACGAGGGCGATGCCGGCACCTACTGCGATCGCATGATTCTGGAAGGGGACCCGTTTCGGCTGCTGGAAGGGATGTTGATTTGTGCCCGGGCCATCGGCGCGAGCCGGGGGTATGTCTATTGCCGGCAGGAATATCCGGCGGCTGCCGTCACCCTGCGCGCAGCCATCCAGAAAGCCGATGAGGCCGAATTGTTGGACATCGACGGCGAACCGTTTCCCATCGAGGTGGTGGAAGGCGCCGGGTCTTATGTCTGCGGCGAAGAAACGGCGCTGCTGGAATCACTCGAAGGCAAGCGGGGCGTCGTGCGGGCGAGGCCTCCGTATCCGGCGCAGGCAGGGTTATACGGGCAGCCGACCATCGTCAGCAATGTCCTCACCTTTGCCACGATCCCGCAGATTCTGTCGCGTGGCGGCGCCTGGCATGCGTCTCTAGGTACGGAGCAGTCGCGGGGCACCATCGCCTTGCAGTTGGGCGGGCGGGTGAAACATCCGGGCTTGGTCGAAGTGCCGTTCGGATTGAGTCTGCGCCAGGTGTTGGAGCAGTTCGGCGGAGGGATGGCGCCAGGCTCACGGTTCAAGGCGGTGCAAGTCGGCGGGCCTCTCGGCAGTCTCTTTCCCGCCGCCGGATTGGAGCTGCCGATTTGCTACGACGCATTTGCCAAGGCCGGTGCGGTCTTGGGACATGGCGGGATTGTGGTTTATGACCATGAGACCGACATGGTGGATTTGGCCCGGCACTTTATGGCGTTCACCGCCGACGAGTCCTGCGGTAAGTGCACACCCTGCCGCATTGGCTCGGTGCGCGGGCGCGAAATCCTCGAACGGATTCAAGCCGGCGGAGGCACCCTGGAGGACCTTGCTCTGCTGGACGACCTCGGCGAAACCATGAAACTCGCGAGTCTTTGCGCGCTCGGCGGACGTGCGCCCTATCCGGTGCTGACCGCCATCGAACATTTTCCCGTCGAGTTCCGCAGCAAGCTGAGAACCTGAAGGGTGAAACGTCAAAGGTGAAACGTAAGACAAGCATCGGAAGATATGAGTGTCATTCGGGAGACGTGACGCGTGAAACGTAAGACGAGATAGGAACTACGCATCACGAGAGACGAACGACGAGTGACGAGGACAAGCCAGGTGAAGCTGGAAATTAACGGACAAGTGGTCGTGGCGTCGTCGGGGGATACGATTTATACCGCGGCGAAGAAAGCCGGTATTGCCATTCCCGGACTCTGTACGTCGGACCACCTGGTGCCGTTCGGTTCCTGCCGGATGTGTCTCTGCGAGGTCGACGGCCAAAGCGGCACCCCGGCCTCCTGCACGACGCCGGTGCGCGAGGGTATGGTTGTTCACACGGAAAGCGAACGACTCACCCGTCTGCGGAAACACCTGGTCGAGCTCTATCTCTCCGAGCAACCGGCGGGGGATCGAGTGCCGGAGCCGCTGCACGCGTTGGCCAGGTCGTACGACTTGACGCATGTCCGGTATCCTCAGCCCGCCGGCAGGGAACCTGTCGTCGATCGATCCAACCCGTTTTTTGTGTTCGACAATGCGCGGTGCATCTCATGCGCCCGCTGTGTGCGAGCCTGCGACGAGATTCAAGGCACCCATGCCCTGACGATGTTGTATCGAGGTTTCGCAAGCCGGCCGACGGCGGGGGACGCCGCATTGAGCGGAGAGGCGGCAGGGTTTGCCTCATCGAACTGCGTCTCCTGCGGTGCTTGCGTGAAGGAATGTCCGACCGGGGCCCTGATCGAGAAATCGGTGATGGAGGAGGGCGCGCCGGTGCAAGCCGTCCGTACCACCTGTGCCTACTGTGGTGTCGGCTGCAGTTTCGAAGCCGGTGTGCGGGAGGGGCGGGTGGTCCGGATGGTGCCGGCGGATGATGGGCCTTCGAATGAGGGCCATGCCTGCATGAAGGGACGATTCGGCTGGACCTACAACGATGCGCCGGACCGGCTGCGCATGCCCCTCCTGCGGCAGGGCGACAAGTGGGTCGAACTCTCCTGGCCTGCGGCCCTCGATCGCATTGCGGAGGAATGGAGCCGCATCAAGGCCACTGATGGCCCGGACGCACTCGCCACGATTTCCTCCAGCCGCGGCACGAATGAAGAAAATTATCTGTTCGGCAAATTCATGCGCTGCGTGATCGGCAGCAACCATATCGACAATTGTGCGCGCGTGTGTCACAGCGCGACCGTGACCGGCATGATGGAAACCCTGGGCGCCTCCGCAGCGACCAACTCCATTTATGATCTGGATCTGGCGAAGCTGATCCTCGTCGTCGGCGCCAATCCCACCGAATCGCATCCGGTGCTGGGCGCGCGCATCAAGCAGGCTGCGCGGCGCGGCGTGCCGTTGATCGTGATCGATCCTCGCCGAACGGAATTGGCGCGACTGGCCGATCTTCACCTGCAGTTGCACCCGGGCACCAACGTGGCCCTGTTGAACGGCCTGGGGCATGTCATCGCGAAGGAACATTTGACCGATGCGGCGTTTGTGCGTGACCGGACTGATGGGTTCGAGGAATGGCTGAGGGTAGTGGAGGAGTGCACGCCGGAGCTGACGTCGAAGCTGACCGGCGTGCCTGCTCATCTCATTTCCGAAGCTGCGCGACGGTATGCCACAAGCGGCGGCTCGATGGCGGTGCATGGCCTGGGCATGACCGAACATCGCTGGGGGAGCCATGGGGTGATGGCGCTGGTGAACCTCGCGCTTGCCACCGGTAACATCGGGAAGCCCGGAACCGGCATCAACCCGTTGCGCGGGCAGAACAATGTGCAGGGTGCATCGGATGTCGGCTGCCTGCCGACGTTTTTTGCCGGCTATCAACCCCTCACCGATCCAGCATTGGCGGCGGCACACCTGGCCGTGACCGGGAGACCCTTGCCGACGGGCCGAGGGATGAAGACGCCGGACATGTGGGATGCCGCCTTGGCGGGAACACTCAAGAGTCTGTGGATCATCGGGTATGACGTGGCCCAGACCGACCCAAATCTGAAAAAAGTGCACGCGGCGCTCAAGCGCCTGGATTTCCTTATCGTGCAGGATTTGTTTCTCAGCGAAACGGCCAAGCTCGCGCATCTCGTCGTTCCCGGTGCTTCTTTCCTGGAAAAGGACGGCACCTTCACGAATCTCGAACGGCGCATCCAGCGCATTCGAAAGGCTGTAGAGCCGCCGGAGGGCGTGCTGCCGGACTGGCAGGTCGTCTGTGAAGTGTCGGCGAGGATGGGCTACCCGATGCAGTATTCCCATCCCTCGGCGATCATGGATGAGATTGCGCAACTGGCGCCGCTGTTCGCCGGGGTGTCGTTTGATCGACTGGATGCGCCGGAAGGGTTGCAGTGGCCCGTTCCCTCGAAGGACCATCCGGGCACTGTGTTAATGCACGACGTATCGTTTCCGAAAGGGAAGGCGAAGTTCGTGGCGGTGGATTACCTGCCGCCGGGGGAGACGCCGAGCGAGGCCTATCCGCTGGTGTTGATCACCGGGAGAATTTTGCAACATTACAACTGCGGCGCGCAGACGAGACGCACCGACATCATGCAGGTGGTCGATACCGATGTGCTGGAAATTCATGCCGACGACGCGGCCAGGCTGGAACTCTGCGACGGCGATCAGGTCAGGTTGATCAGCGCGCGCGGGGAGGCCCGGCTCCCCGTCATTATCAGCGAGCGTGTCCAGCCGGGAGAGTTGTTCACGAGTTTTCACTTCCCTGATACGGATTTGAACGTGCTGCTGTCATCGAGCGCCGACGAAAGTTCCAAGTGCCCTGAGTATAAAGTTTCGACGGTGCGGGTTGAAAAAGTGCTGCCGACCGCGACGCCCACTCCCTCCATGCATGTGATGTTGATCACATGACCTCTGAGCCGCTTCCTCCCGCCACCGGCTCCGTTGCCGATGCCTATCCGCCTCCGGAAATCGCTGCGCGGGTGTGCAAGCTGGGCTTGGCTAAGGTGAACACGGCGGTGCCGACGATGGTGGCGTTGGCCGTCCTGGCCGGTGCGTTCATTTCGTTGGGCGCGTTGTTTTACACCGTCACGATCACGGTGGGAAACGAGGGGCCGACGCTGCCGTTCGGGTTGCTGCGGCTGGCCGGAGGGATCACGTTCAGCTTGGGGCTGATCCTGGTGGTGGTCGGCGGCGCGGAACTCTTTACCGGGAACAATCTGATTGCGATGGCCTGGGCCGTCGGCTGTGTGCAAACGCGACAGGTGGTGCGGAACTGGATCTGGGTCTATCTTGGCAACTTGCTGGGGGCCTGCGGAACGGCGGTCCTCGTGTTGCTGGCGGGGATCCACCTGTTGGCAGACGGGGCAGTCGGTGAAACGATGGTGCGTATCGCGCGCAGCAAAATCGCCCTCGATCCGCTGTCTGCATTTGCGCGCGGCGTCTTGTGCAATGTCCTGGTGTGTCTGGCGGTCTGGTTGTGTATGGGCGCGAGAAGCGTGACGGATAAGATTTGGGCAATCCTGTTTCCCATCAGCGCCTTCGTCGCCTGCGGCTTCGAACATTCCGTCGCGAACATGTTTTTCCTGCCGCTGGGAATAGCTTTGGCGGCCGGAAGCCCGATGCCCCTGTCGCTAGTGGATGCCCTCAGCAACCTGGCGCTGGTGACCCTCGGGAACATCATCGGCGGAACGGTTTTGGTGGCGCTGGTGTACTGGTTCATCTACCTGAGGACCGGTTCTCAGCCCCGATGACCGGCCGGATGTGGAAAAAGGCCGCCAGCGGCGTTCTCGCATCATTCAGAGGCTCACCGTACTGCAAGAGTACGATTCGCCTCTTCTTTCGCTGCGGCCTTGGTGGACGGCCTTTTTGCGCATCCTCTGGGCTATGTTGCAAGTGGATGGAATGCGGAGTTCTGGGCGGCGAGGATGCAGGTCAACGGGCGTCCAATCCTTCTTTGATCGCTTTCGCCACATCGCCGCATTCCGTCACCACTTCGACACGGTATTGCGGGCCGGGACTGCGCGGCGTCCGGTTGGCGACGCAGGACTCGAAGTCCTTGATCGCGCTGTTTTCGAAGGTGCGACTCCAGATCTCGGAGACCCGCGTGCGTTCATCCTGTTGATGCTGATCGAGCGCCAGCCAGCCGACCAGCGCGATTCCGACGATCAACAATCCCATGCCAAGCAGCTTGACGGGTTTGCTCCGTAAGACTTTGAGGAGAAAATACAGGGCCGCGCCGCCCACCAGGAGGGCCGCCACGATGGCGATCGCCATTTCTGTCGGCGACAGTTCGAGGTAGCGGGAATTCCACGTGAAGCCTAAGTTTGTCACGTTCATCTCATCCCTCTCCTTTCGCTACTTATACCAGTTCAGCGATGCAAAAGCCTCCCCTGATTCAGGCCGAAGGACGTTCGATGTGCAGGACTGTTCCGGATCGAGACAGAGAGATTCACGATTCTGATGCCGTCCGCGCATGGGGCAGTGGTATGCTGCACCTCGTGATGGTCCGGTTTCCGTAACCCCATGAACCATTCATCCATTCGCGCCTTTCTCACTCGCCGGCTGGGCATCATGCTGCCGCTGGGTTTTGCCTCGGGGCTGCCGCTGGCCCTCACGGGCGGGACGTTACAGGCCTGGCTCACCGAGGCCGGGCTGGATCTCACGACGATCGGCCTGTTTGCCTACGTCGGCCTTCCCTATACCGTGAAATTTCTTTGGGCTCCGGTGATGGACCGGATCGTGCCGCCATGGCTCGGGCGGCGTCGCGGTTGGATGGTTCTCACGCAAAGCGGTCTCGCGCTAGCCCTTGCCGTGATGGCCTTGATCGGCCCGGCTGAGGGCGCACAGGTGTTTGCAGCCTTGGCTCTGGCCGTCGCGTTTCTGTCCGCCTCGCAGGATATCGTGTTCGATGCGTACCGGACGGATCTATTGAAGCCGGAGGAACGGGGACTGGGCGCGGCGACATGGGTGATGGGCTACCGGATCGCTATGATTGCCTCCGGTTCGCTGGCCCTGATCCTGGCGTCTCGATTGAACTGGTCGGCGGCCTATCTCTGCATGGCCGCCTTGATGGCATTGGGCGTTGTGACGATCCTATTGAGTCCGGAGCCAGAGGATGCGCAGGTGGCGCCCAAGTCGATGGCGGAAGCAGTCTGGGGACCGCTGAGCGAGTTCCTTTCCCGTCCCATGGCCGTGGCGCTGCTGGGATTGATCGTGCTCTATAAACTGGGCGATGCGTTCGCCGGCGCCTTGACGACGTCGTTTTTGCTGCGAGGGATGCAGTTTTCCTCGGAGGAGATCGGAGTGGTCCGCGCATTCGGGATGGGAGCCACGATCCTAGGCGCGTTTATCGGCGGCGGCTTGATGCCGCGTTTGGGATTATTCCGTTCGTTGTTTGTGTTCGGCTGCTTGCAGGCCCTGTCGAACCTGTCGTTCATGTGGTTGGCCTGGGCGGGGAAAAGTTATGCCGTGATGGCCTTTGCCGTGGGAGTCGAAAACCTCACCGGCGGCATGGGTACTGCGGCGTTTGTGGCGCTGGTCATGTCGCTCTGCAACCATCGCTATACCGCGACCCAGTTTGCGTTGCTGTCCTCAGTTGAAGCGCTGGGGCGCGTGTTCCTCGGTTGGCCCGCGGCAAAACTGGTCGGGCTGGCCGGCTGGGGGCCGTTTTTCTTTGTGACGTTCATTGCTGCACTACCCGGTCTGTGGCTCTTGTGGGTGCTTCGGAAGCCCGTCGCCCAGCGTGCTGACTTGAGCGCGGGGAGGGGCGAGGTTGAGGCATCCTGCTAGCTGCTCCTACTTCATCTTTCGCTGTAGAAACAAAATAAACAGCATCAACGTCGGCAGCGGAGCGAGCGCGAACGGCACCAGCCACAGCAACACGTTTTTCCCGCGCACCCGGGCCTGGTCGAACATCCAGATAAACAGCCACACCAGCAGGCCGATATAGTTCACGGCCATCCAGCGGGTGGTGTGGATCTTCAAGCCGCTGATGGATTCCGGCTCTCCCTGAATCAGGAAGATGCCGATCAACAGGACGAATCCCGCCAGCAAGCCGGAGACGAGACGTTTACTCCAAACGAACATAGTAGGCCCTCCGTGGATCTCGAATAGGCGTGATCATGCGCCTGCGTATTCCATTCCTGGGAAATGGGGCGTAAGCTAAACAGACGTGGTGCATTTGTCAAACCGCCATGCCTGTCGCGTCTCTGCATGCGCGCAGGCTCGCTGAAAGTGTGTGATGCGTACTGGGACGTTGGCCGGCTTGGTCGGAGGTTTGATGGTGGCGGTCTGGTTGGCGGCGACGAACCCGACCATGGAGACCTATCTGCAATTTGTCGAGGCACGCTTGTCGGCTGAGATCGAGAAGATGGATCAATCCGGTCCGCGCCGCGATCGCGACCTGATCAAGGCAGTGTTTCGCGCACAAGGCCCTAAATTGGTGGAGGGGGTTGTCCGGCCGAATACGATCAGAAACAACTGGGGTCTGCTCAGTCTGTTTGAAACCAACGTGCTGGATCAGCCGGTGCTGGTGCTTGGTGTGGCCGGACAATTTGTGCCGTTACGAGGGGTTGAGGAGGCGACGGTCAAGGTCGGTCGGCTCGCATTTTGATCTGTGCCATAAATTTTCTCGCCTCCCTGTGAAAAGCTTCTTCCACAGCTAGTGAAAGCCTGTGGATAACTCAGCGAAAAATTGTGAAACGCGGCATCAAATCTAGCGGAGACGCTATCACCAGCTTATCCCCATTACTCACAGGTGTGCCACAACATTTTGTTTGACAAAAAAAATGGATCACTATATCTAGTATGCAATGCAGTCGAGAGAGTGTGTCGAAGAGAATGTGCCCCTGGATGGACAGGCCTCTTTCCCGTCCCCGACCAATACACCCGTGCCGTCCGGCACCCGCACCGAACGTTAGGCATCTGTTAAGGAGGAACCAGTGAGAATAGAACGAAGATTCACCAAGCGTGGGCAGAGCCCCTATGAGGGTCTTGCGTTCGTGAAACGTTCCTCGGAGATCCGGAATCCAGACGGATCGACCGTGTTCAAGTTGGAGCATATCGATATCCCGGAACATTGGACGCAATTGGCGATCGATATTCTGGCGCAAAAATATTTCCGGAAGGCCGGCGTGCCGCAAGTGCATGAGGACGGTACGCCGGTGGTGGATGCCGCAGGCAGGCCGGTGCTGGGCGGCGAGCGCGATTCCCGTCAGGTGTTCAACCGCTTGGCCGGATGCTGGACCTTCTGGGGCAAAACCCATGGGTATTTCAAGACGCCGGAAGACGCGACCGCCTTCCACGATGAAATGTGCTACATGCTGGCCTATCAGATGGCCGCCCCCAACAGCCCGCAGTGGTTCAACACGGGGCTGCACTATGCCTACGGGCTGTCCGGGCCGGCGCAGGGCCACTTCTACGTCGATCCCAAGTTGGGCGAGGTGGTGCGGGCCACGAATGCGTTCGAGCATCCGCAGCCGCATGCCTGCTTCATTCAGTCGATCGAAGACGATCTGGTCAATGAAAACGGCATCATGGACCTGTGGGTGCGCGAAGCGCGGCTCTTCAAGTACGGGTCCGGTACCGGCACCAATTTCTCACGGTTGCGCGGCGACGGCGAATCCCTGTCGGGCGGCGGCCGCTCCTCCGGCCTCATGTCGTTCCTGAAGATCGGCGACCGCGCTGCTGGAGCGATCAAGTCGGGCGGCACCACCAGACGCGCGGCCAAGATGGTCTGCCTGGATCTCGATCACCCCGATATCGAAGAATTCATCGACTGGAAAGTCGTCGAGGAGCAGAAGGTGGCCGCGATGGTCACCGGTTCCAAGATTTGCGCGCAGCGGCTCAATGCCGTGCTCAAGGCCTGCCAATCGGTCGATGCGCAGGGCCAGGGTCACCTCGAATTGGATATGAAGCAGAACCACGTGTTGCGGGAAGCGGTCGTCGCTGCGCGTCGCGATATGGTGCCGGAGGCTTACATCCATCGTATGTTCGACTATGCGAAGCAGGGCTATACGCACTTCGTGTTTCACGAATATGACACCAACTGGGACGGCAAGGCCTACCAGACCGTGTCGGGACAGAATTCCAACAATAGCGTCCGTATTCCGAACGGCTTCTTCGATGCGTTGGAGCGTGACGGCGACTGGGAATTGCGCCGCCGGATCGACGGCAAGGTCAGCAAGACGATCAAGGCCCGCGACCTCTGGGACAAGATCGCCTGGGCAGCCTGGATTTGCGCCGATCCCGGCACGCAATACGATACGACGATCAATGAATGGCATACTTGCCCGGAAGACGGGCGGATCAACGCGTCGAATCCTTGTTCCGAATACATGTTTCTGGACGACACGGCCTGCAACCTGGCCTCGTTGAACCTCGCGAAGTTTTTTAACGCGGAAGGGGAGTTCGACCTGGATTCCTTCCGCCATGCCGTCCGGTTGTGGACCGTGGCTTTGGAGATCAGCGTCTTGATGGCCTCCTTCCCGAGCCGGGCGATCGCGCAGAAGAGTTACGAGTATCGGACGCTGGGATTGGGGTATGCCAATCTCGGCACCATCCTCATGAAGCAAAGCATTCCCTATGATTCGCAAAAAGCGACGGCGATTTGCGGCGCGATCACGGCGATCATGACCGGCGAATCCTATGCGACGTCGGCCGAGATGGCGGCGGAGATCGGCCCGTTCCCCGGCTACAACCGGAATCGGGACTCGATGTTGCGCGTCATCCGCAATCACCGGCGGGCGGCGTATAGCTCGCTCGTTGAGGAGTATGAAGGCCTCACGATTCTGCCGGCCTCGATTCAACCGGAACATTGTCCGCCGGCCATGCTTTTGGCGGCGCGCCGCGCCTGGGATCGAGCGTTGGAATTGGGCACGGCCTACGGCTTCCGCAACGCGCAGGTCACCGTTATTGCCCCAACCGGCACGATCGGGCTGGTCATGGACTGCGACACGACCGGCATCGAGCCGGATTTCGCCCTCGTCAAGTTTAAGAAGCTGGCGGGCGGCGGCTACTTCAAGATCATCAACCAGAGTCTGCCGCCGGCGCTGCAAGCGCTCGGGTACACAGCCGCGCAGATCCGGGACATCGTGGCCTATTGCGCGGGCCATCAAACCTTGAAGGGCGCGCCGTTCATCAACCATGAAGTGCTGCGTCAAAAAGGTTTCGACGAGGCGGCGCTGGAACGGCTGGAAGGATCGCTGGCGCAGGCGTTCGAAATCCAGTTCGTCTTCAACAAATATACGTTAGGCGAAGAGTTCTGCCGGCAGAAACTCGGCATCAGCGAAGCGCAGTTGGCGGATCCGGCGTTCAACATGCTCAAGACCCTGGGGTTCACCCAGGAGGATGTCGCGGCCGCGAACGACTATTGCTGCGGCACGATGACCGTGGAAGGCGCTCCGCACCTCAAGCTCGAACATCTGCCTATCTTCGATTGCGCCAACCGTTGTGGAAGGATCGGTCAACGCTACATCGCTGTCGATGCGCATATTCGCATGATGGCGGCGGCCCAACCCTTCATCAGCGGCGCGATCAGCAAGACGATCAATATGCCGGCGGACGCCACCTTGGAAGATGTGAAGGCCGCCTACCTCTTCGCCTGGAAGAGCATGGTCAAGGCTGTAGCGCTGTATCGTGACGGGTCGAAGTTGAGCCAGCCGTTGAACGCCTCCTCCGACAGCGGGAAGAGTGCTGAGGCGGCTCCCAGCGTGGCCACCGTCGCGGAAAAGGTCGCCGAACGGGTCTTGGTGCGGTATCTCCATAAACGCCGTTCATTACCGGCGCGACGCGGCGGGTATACGCAAAAAGCCATCATCGGCGGACACAAGTTGTACCTGCGCACCGGCGAATACGAAGACGGCACGCTGGGCGAAATCTTCCTCGACATGCACAAGGAAGGCGCCGCCTTCCGCAGCTTGATGAATAACTTCGCCATCGCGATTTCCCTCGGCCTCCAGCATGGTGTGCCGCTGGAGGAGTTCGTCGAAGCCTTCGTGTTCACCCGCTTCGAGCCGAACGGGCCGGTGAAACTGAACGATCGCATCAAGATGGCCACGTCGATCATCGACTACATTTTCCGCGAGTTGGCGATCACCTACCTTGAGCGGAAAGATCTGGCGCAGGTGCAGGAAGACGACCTGCGGATGGATTCGATGAAGAAGGATGATCAGGATCCCGAGTGTGACGAGGAAGAGGTCGACATGACGGCATTGAAGAGCGCCTCCATCCTTACCGAACACTTGCCTGTGCGTCGAAACGGCATGAACGGCGGGAATGGTCATACCCAGAAAGCCGGGAACGGCAGTGTCGCCCATAAATTGGAGTTGAAGCGGGAGACGTTGACCGTGACCTCGGTGAGACAAGAAGCGAGGGAGAAGGGCTATGAAGGCGACCCTTGCCAGAATTGTAAGCAGTTTACCCTCGTCCGTAACGGCACGTGCCTGAAGTGCATGAGCTGCGGAGAAACGAGCGGCTGCTCATAAGGGGAGAGTGCAATCACCGTATCGACGGGAGAAGGTTGTTGTTTGCTGGAAGGGCCGCGACTGCTCTAGCGATCTAGGGGAGTTGCGGCTTGTCTTTTCTCGTGCTGTTGGCGGAATAGCCGCGCATAAACTCCTGTCGCCCGCACGACGACAGAGACCACAGTGGATCAAGTAAAAAATCCCTGGGCTGATCAATCCGATGGGAGCGTTTATCCAAAAGACGAACCATACACTGCTCGTGATCGCGCTCTCCGCGGCGCTCTTTTCCACCCCAGCCCTCTGCGAAGACGCGAAGGTCGTGCATCTCACGATGTTGCACCTCAATGACGTGTACGAGATGGAACCAGTGGAGAACGGACGCCATGGCGGCCTGGCCCGGGTGGCGACCATCCGACAGCAAATCCTTCTAGAGTCTCCCCACACCCTCCTGGTGCTTGCCGGAGACACGATTTCGCCGTCGATTGCCTCCTCCGTTTCGAAGGGTGCTCACGTGATTGCTGTGTGGAACGCGGTAGGGCTGGATGTCGCGGTACCCGGCAACCACGAATTTGATTTCGGCATGGACGTGCTGCTGGAGCGCGTCAAGGAATCTCAGTTCCCCTGGGTGGCGACGAACATGACCGATAGTGTTTCTCAGGCGGCCCTTTCCGGGACAGCCCCCGTTCTCATTCGTCACCTCGGCGGGGTGACGGTCGGCTTCTTAGGGATGACGACACCGGACACGGCGGTCCTGTCGAACGGTACGGGTGTGCGGTTCGAAGATCCTTGCGAAGCCGCAGGTCGGGTGATCCCGCGGATGCGAGAGTCCGGTGTACAGGTCATCATCGGAGTGACCCACCTCCCTCTGAGTCGTGACAAAGAGCTGGCCTCTTGTGCGAATTTCGATGTCATCATCGGCGGACACGAACATGTTCCTCTGCATTCCTTCGTCGGGCATACCCCGATCCTGAAGGTGGGGTCAGACGCGCGACATCTCGGCAGACTGGATCTCTTCGTGGAAGCCGGGACGGGACGCGTTGTCAGCATGGATTGGGCGATGCTTCCCGTCACCGCAGATATTCCTGAATCCGTCGAGGTCGCGAAGGTGGTCGCCAGTAGTATGGCCCTTCACGCGCAAGACGAGCGCCGTAGGGTCCTGGGACATGTCGTCACCACACTCGATGCCAAGCACGCCACCAATCGAACGCGCGAGACCAATTTGGGAGACCTCATCGCCGAAGCCTATCGGCACGCCACACAGGCTGATATTGGTCTTGTTAACGGTGGGTCGATTCGATCCGATCGCCTCTACGAACCCGGTCCCATTACACAGGCCGACGTCTATGACATCCTGCCTTTTAACAATCCTATCGTGGCGGTCGAAATCACGGGCCGGGTGCTGCGAGCGGCCATCGAGCATGGACTCAGCAAGATCGGCGTCGAAAAAGCCGATGGCCGGTTTTTGCAAGTGGCCGGCCTTACGTTTCGCTATATGCCGGGACGATCGCCGGGGGCACGTCTGGTGGACATACGTGTGGGTGATGCAGCATTAGACGAGAACAGACTTTATTCCGTCGCGATCAGTGGGTATCTCGTGAAGGGCGGCGATGGATACGAGATGTTTCGGGGCGCGCGCTATCTGATTGCCCCTGAACAGGGACGGGATGAAGCTCGTGCGTTGATGCAGTATATCGAACGTCTTCATGCGGTTGACGTTCGAGCCGATGATCGGATTACGCCCGTGCCGTTGGCGCCATAAGCGCCGGTTGCGGTGACGGATCGACTCCAGAAATGCCCCCGACATTCCTGGCCTCAAAATGGACCATCTGCGCTCCCGGCGACTGCTAGGTCCATAGGTGTTGTCCGCATTTCTTGAGCGCCTTCCACTCCGAGACGAAGGCCTTTTTCGCATCCCGTTGCCGTTGATGTTGGCGCTCCACCATCTGGCCGGCGATAAACTGTGAGTGCCCGCTCAGCCCTTTCAAGGTATAACGCCGGAGCAGCGTTTCGGCGACTTCGGCGTCTTGTATATCCCCCAGATGGTCTTGAATGATCTTCAGCCGTTCGATGAATTGAGTCGCAGGTTGTCCCATTTTCAATTCCGAGAGCTCCGCTGCGTATCGGGCTCGTTTGGCCCGGATGCGGATGCCATGCCATTCAGTGTTTGGCGCGGCCTCGGCCATATGCTTGACGGAGGTGCATAACCTTCGAAACGCTTGTCCGGCGAGATCCTGCAATGTGGTCTTGTGCGGGACGCAATGCGGTGTCCGGACAGCAAGCGTGAGTCGTTCGATCAACGTGACATACCGTGGCCGTCGAAGTTCGTGCACCAACCTTCGCTGCGCTTTCGCGCGCTTGCGCTCCAAATAGCCGATGAAGTCTTCCAGGGCGCGCCGGTCTCGCTCGGGGATGTTGTCCAGCTGACTCCGGAAATAATGAATCTGGACATCCAAATCGCGCGCATCCCCCAAGCGCCGGCCCAGCCAGTCCAAACGCCTACGCAGCGGTTCAGCCCACAGGGGATCAACGATCGGTCGAGCCACGCGCAGAATCGACCGCATCCGGCGTGTCGCCACACGCATCCGGTGCAGGTCCTCGATTTCGCCGCCCACGCGCATCCCGGGGTCATGCATGAGAAGCGCTTCCAGCTGACGGGTCAACATGTACCTCAGATGGGCATCGTCGGTGTCGTCGGGATCCGGCGCTTTCAGCGGGCTCGGTGAGGGGAGTTCCAGTGCGCGAAAGACTTTTGGGCGACCGTCATGATCCGAGGCTCCGGCTTTGCGCAACATCGGTTCAAGGCGCTCGTCGACTGGGACATGGCTGTCCAATTGTTCAATTTCCACCTCGCAAAACGTGAACACTTCCGACGTCCCTCTGAGAACAGCCACCTCATCCAGGACCACATCCGCCCCGTGCTGCGCTCCTCCAACACGGACGCCTGTTCGATGCGTACGCAGAGTCGCGACGGGGCCCAACTGCTTGCCTTGCAGATGGATAAACAGCGCGTCGGACATGGCGGCGGGTGGAGCGGTGCCACCCGACAGCTCCAGCTCTCGCCTGGCGCCATCCAGCGGTAACTTGAGTTGCCAGCGAGCCCCCCCTCCTTCTTGGCGATGGCGAAGGGTGATCCTGGATCGAGCCAATCGAAGGTCCGGGGTATCGTAATAGGTACTGGTGAGCATCTTCGCTGGAAGCCGTCGCCCTTTCAGGCTGGGTAATCGAAACGTCGCATCGACCGCGAGCTTCATCTCCCGCTCCATCGTCGATTTCATCGGATGTACGGATGGAGAATGTGGGGACATGCGTTACTGTATCGGTTTCTTTGGCTCATGGTCAAAACGTCCGGAGGCCGGTGCCAATGTGGTGCCAGCCTGATGAGAAGTGATGGTCTGTCGAACAGCCCGCAGCGAAGCGCCCGAAGATGAAGAAGTCGGGGACGGTGCTATGAGGATAGATTCCCCGTGTGGAACCTTGCTGCTGTACGCTGAAGCCCCCCTGTTTCCAACCGGAGAAAAATGTTTCCGTTTCGTAAGAATGTGAAAGCTCTGAGCCGCATGATTTTGCTAGAATGCACACCCTTTTTACGGGGAGAGATCGTGCGACCTGCAGCGCCGCGATTGCACAGGTTGTCCTAAGGGCCATGGGGTCAGATCGGGAGCGGCATTCTATGAGTGTCGGCTACAGGCGATAGGGCGCCCTGCCAGGTGGAGACAGGAGATTCGCGGTAGAGACGTGACTTAGAGCCCATCGGAGGTGGTTGCGATAGACGTATGTACCCGTCGCGGGCGGGTGTCGTTTTGACTGACGCAGGTTCGAAGATTGGGAGGATTATCAGATGCAGGTGTTTCCGAATCGCATCTTGTTCGTCGGGTTTGGGGCCGTGGCCCGCTGTACGTTGCCCATTTTGCTCAAGCACCTCAGCGTCAGCCTCAAGCGGATCACGATCATCGATTTCGAGCCGAACGATGCGGCATTGCGACCATGGATCGAGCAGGGCGTGACGTTTGTGAAGGATCGCGTGGGGCCGGATAACCTGGGTACGCTGCTGGGCCAGTACGTGTCGTCCGGCGACTTGCTCATCGACTTGGCATGGAATATCGATTGTTGCGATATCGTCCAGTGGTGCCATGACCGGGGGGTCCTGTATGTCAACACCTCGGTAGAGCTCTGGGACCCGTACAGCGGGGCGGACGACAAGCATCCGACGGAGCGGACCCTCTACTGGCGCCACATGAACCTCCGGAAGATGACGGCCACATGGAAGGAACCGGGGCCGACTGCGGTACTTGAGCATGGGGCGAATCCGGGTCTGATCAGCCATTTCACCAAGCACGCACTGTTGGATATTGCGCGGCAAGCCCTCGCGGACAAGAAATTTGACGGCGCACAAGCGGAAAGGATCGCGCACCACGCCAAGATGCAGGAGTTTAACCATCTGGCGCACCAGCTCGGCGTCCGGGTCATTCATTGCAGCGAGCGTGATACCCAGATTACGAATCAGCCGAAACAGGTCAACGAGTTCGTCAACACCTGGAGCGTCGAGGGGTTTCGCGAAGAAGGGACCACCACGGCTGAAATGGGCTGGGGGACGCATGAAAAGCAGCTGCCGTCGTTTGCCTACGAGCACCCCGATGGCCCGAAAAGCCAGATTTGTCTCGCACGGATGGGGATGAACACCTTCGTGGCGAGCTGGGTGCCACCCGACCATAACATCATCGGCATGGTCGTGCGGCATGGCGAAGCGTTCAGCATCACCGAGAAACTGACGGTGTGGGATGGCGACAAGGCCATCTACCGCCCGACGGTGCACTATGCCTATTGCCCCTGCGATAGCGCCATCGCGTCACTCCATGAGCTGCGCGGCGCCGACTATAGACTGCAACCGCGTATCCGTATCATGACCGACGAAATCATCAGCGGAGCTGACACGCTGGGCGTGCTGGTGATGGGGCATCCCTATCAGTCATGGTGGTGCGGCTCCCACCTCGACATCGCAGAGTCGCGTCGGTTGGTGCCGCACCATAACGCCACGACCATGCAGGTGGCCATCTCCGTCGTGGCCGCTTGTCTCTGGATGCTCGAGCACCCACGTCTGGGCCTCTGCGTACCCGACAATCTGCCCCACGAGTACATCCTCGACATCAGCAAGCCGTACCTGGGAGACTTCATCTCCGCTCCCTCAGATTGGAACCCGCTGAAGCATTACTCCAATTTTTTCCGAGGCTACAACCAGCCGCAACTCGATAGATCCGATCCGTGGCAGTTCAAAAACTTTCTCATCATGGAGGGAGACTGAATGGGGCGACGGGAGATGGATGCAGCGTCACGACATTGCACCGCACAAATCAGCGCTCATTGCACATACAGGGAGAGTCCATGGACGAACAGACGTTGCTGGAATTGGCCACACTGCATAGTACCCCGCTCGTTGTGGTGGATCATACCGTGCTGCGAGAGAACTATGAGCAGTTCCGGACGCACTTGCCGCGCGTGCAGATTTACTACGCCGTCAAGGCGAACAGCGATCCGGCCATTGTACAGACGTTTTACGACTTGGGGGCCAGCTTTGACGTGGCCAGCATGGCCGAGTTTTTGATCGTCCACGAGAAGATCAAGCATCTGCCGGCCAAGCAGCAGCAGGACTATATATGGGATCGGATCATCTACGCGAATCCGATCAAAGCCATTGAGACCCTCAAGCAGCTGGATCAGTACAAGCCCTTGATCACCTACGATAACCACGAGGAGGTGCTCAAGATTGCTCGCTATGCTCCCCGCTCGGGCCTGGTCCTGCGGTTGGCCGTGCCGAATACCGGGTCGATGGTCGAGCTGTCGAGCAAGTTCGGCGCGTTACCGGGAGAGGCGGTCGATCTCATCGCCTTCGCGCATGACAACAAGCTCGAGGTTGAGGGGCTGAGTTTCCACGTCGGCAGCCAGTGCACCAACGTCCACAACTATTGCCAGGCGTTGCACCTTGCAGCAGGAATTTTCTCCGAGGCCAAGGTGCGTGGCTTCAATCTGAGGCTCCTCGATATCGGCGGCGGCTTTCCGGCGCACTACGACGACTCCGTTCCTGCCTTCCAGAGCCTCGCCAATACCATCAATGCCGAATTAGACCGCCTCTTTCTCGAACCGATCGAGATTCTCGCCGAACCGGGCCGGTTCCTTGTGGCCTCCGCCGCCACTGCCGTGTCACAGATCATCGGGAAAACGGTCCGGGGAGGGAAGCTCTGCTACTATCTCGATGACGGTGTCTATCACACCTACAGCGGGGTGATCTTCGACCACTGCCAATATCACCTGAAAAGTTTTCGGAAAGACCCCACGCAGCTCTGTGCCGTCTTTGGCCCCACCTGTGATGCGCTCGACACCATCAGCCTGGCCGAGCACCTGCCCGACATGGAATTAGGCGAATTGGTGTACTCAGAAAACATGGGAGCGTACTGCGGGGCCAGCAGCACGTCCTTTAATGGCTTTCCGCCGGCCAAGGTGGTGCACGTGAATCAGCAACCCCCTTTCGAATAACTAGCGATCGTAGTGCTTCCGGGGCTGTAACGGCGACAGGGGCAGTCCCGGAGCTCTGCGCCACAGCGGCAAGACCTCCTTCATGCCCCACAACATCGCAAGTCATTGAGTTTGTTCAATTGTCTCCATCCGCCGCCCCCCTTCCGAGTTACCAACACCAGGTGATGTGCCGACGCCTTTGCACAGGTAAGTTTGAATCATCAGTGAACACGGCGGCCCACACCAGAGGAGGACGGATGAAGAAGCGATACAGTTCACGAGCGTCAGTAAAAAGCACCTGCCTGTTGTCCTGTAACGGCCTGGTCGGCCAGGCGGAAATGGTCAATCTCTCGGTGCCGGGCTGTCTGCTCGCAACGCGCATGAAACTCAAGGTTGGCCAGTATGTGGACCTCCGGCTGACGTTTCCCAAAAGCCCCGCACCCATGCAGATCAAGCTGGCCGCTGTGCGCTGGGTCGGCGACGGGCAGGTGGGGCTCGAATTTATCCGGATGTCGGAGACGGATCAGACCCGGTTGCGCTGGTTGGCCGGATACGTCGAGCAGCGGGCGCCGCAGACCAACTGGAGCGAGCCCGTTGTCTGTATGAGTGCCGCGTACAGTTAACGCTAGCCGGCAAGAGGAGGGTGGCGTCACAAAAAGAAATCAGCCATCCCTCCTCACCGCCGCTCAATACCGGCCACGTCATGTCATAACCTAACAACGTGCGATGCGGCTTCACGGGACGGCTTTCGGGTCGTTCCCGGAAGCTGCTGCCCCCTGTTTCAACCATACGGCAGATTTTCTGCTTCTCCCCTCCGCGTGACTCGTTCATAGCTCCCGGCAAACATCTCAGTGGCGTCCGGCCACGTGATCCACCCCTAGGGTTCATCCGAGTTGGACCATTGTGCTGGTCTGATACCGTGTAATGACTTGTCAAGCAGCGGCCCCCGTGTTGGTGCATGGCGTGGGTGGTGATGATGGGTTTAGCGGCGACAGAAACGTCGCCAATTTCTCCGCCGGGGTCAGGCCGTGGAGGGCCATGGAAAACCGGTCGTAGTTGTAGCGATGCTCCCAGGCGCGCAGGGCCTGAGCAGCTGACGTGAACTCGTCAAAGGTCGCGCGACTCCAAAACTCCTCCTCGTCGATGCGATGACTGCGTTCCACCTTCCCGTTCTGTTCGGGCCGGCGGGGCTTGATGTGCCGCAAGCGGATACCGGCTTCTTGCACGGCCAGCGCAAAAGCCAGGGGGAATTCCGTCCCATTGTCCACCTGAACCTTGCGAATGGGAAAGGGGAGGGTTTGTCGCACGGTGGCCAGGAAGTCGAGACTGGTGCCGTGATACTTGCGGGGATAGAGGCGCAAGATGCGATAGCGCGTGCAGTCGTCCAGAGCCGTGTACTGGAAACATTTCTGGCCGGCGACTTTCACCTCCTTCACATCGATCTGCACGCACTCGCCCGGCTGCTCTTTGCTGAACAGGATCGGCTGCCGTGTGTGCCGCGGCCCAGTCCGTCGGATGGGAGGATAGCCGAGGTCCCGGCAGACCCGGCGGATCGTTGCGGCCGCGACGCGGATGCGATGCACCCGGTCCAGCCAGAACCGGGTCCGCATCGCGCCAAAGTGCAGCTCGCGGCGGGCGTGCTCGATCAGCCGCACCGCCTCTTCGGAGATACGGCGGCGGCGCGTGCGCGGATGACGTGGGACTAACCCCGTCGGCCCACTGGCCACCCACCGGCGATGCCAGGTCCGGACGGTCTTGCGATCCAATCCGAAGCGTCGAGCGGCGCCTTTGAATCCATACTCGTCGGCATAGCGCAAGATCGCCAGCCGACTCTGAATGAGGTGATGATGTCGTGGCGCGATGTGCAAGATTCGCAATTCCTTCGTCGTGATCAATCGCATGAGATCCCCCTTGGTGATGGCCTGTGACTGTAGTCCATGCAGGGGGCCCACTCTCAACAAGATATTTCAGCTTCAGCACATTGTGCGTCGTGCAGATCAGCACCCATTCCCCCCGCACCTTCCGCATGCCGCGCAGCAAGAACTGTCGGAAGCCGCGGCCGTGCGTGATCTGGCCGAACACCGGCTCGACGATCGCTTTCCGCCGGGCATAGAGATGCTGGCCCCGCTTGGTCCGCAAGGTGCGCCGCATCCGCTCCGCCACCGACAGGGTCGCCGGGCGCCGACCGCGCGGGGCGGCCGGCCGGGCGCGTCCATGACGCGGGCGATCCGGCGGGATGAGGGGCTCACACCCCAGTGCGGCCACCGCCGCCACGTTCGCCTCGCTGAAATAGCCCGCGTCCATGCTCGCGGTCCGAGGCACCTGGCCCGTCTGGGCGAGCACCTGGGTCCGCAGCGGCTGGGCTTGCTGCTTGTCATTCGACTCATCGGTGACCTCGGCGGCCACGATGATCTGCGCCGTCGCATCGACGGCGGCCTGGCAGTTGTACCCTTGGATCACGCTGCCCTTCGCCCCGGGGGCCGGCATGATCCGGCTCTCCGGATCGGTAAAGTTGCGCTGAGCCGTGGGCGAGGGGATGGGGCTGGGCGGCTGCGCTGGACGACCCCGGCGAGGCCCCGCCGCCTCGCGGGCCGCCTGCTGCACCGCGGCCGCCGCCTGCGCCTCCTGCTCCAAGACCGCCTTCGCCGCCCGAATCGTCTGGAGCCGCTGCTCTCGGCGCGCCACCTCGGCGGGCCGCTCATCGCCGTGCCGGTCGGGGCCATAGACCACATCGTCTTGCGCATCGGCGGCCTCGGCCTGCGTCAGCAGCGCCTGGACCGCCGCCTGCAGTCGCGCCTCCTCCTTCACCATCCGGTCGTAGCTCATGGCTGTATGCTTCGAGGCGTTCGCCTGGACCTTGGTGCCATCCAGGGCGACATGGCCCAACTTGACCAGGCCCGCCCGCTGACACAGCCGGAGGCCCTGCACGAACAGGTCGGTCAGCGCCGCCAGATGCTGCTTGCGGAAGTCGCTGAGCGTCCGAAAATCCGGCCGTTGGTTCGCCGCCAACACCCGAAACGCCACGTCCTCTTGCAGGCGGCGCGCAATCTGGCGCGAGGCCGGAATGCCCATGGCGTAGGCATAGAGCAACACCCGCACCAGCATCCGGGGATCGTAGGGGACTGTGCCGCGTGTCACCCCGCCGTACGTCTTGTGGATCGCCTGCAGATCCAGTTCATCGACCAGATCCGCCACGAAGTAGGCCAGGTGATCCTCCGGGAGCCAGTCCCGCAGGGAGGGCGGCAACAGCAGCAGTTGGGCGGGGTCCGAGGGGCGGAAGGTGCGGGTCGTCATGACGGAGCCTCCGGTGAGACACAGAGTACAGTGCTCTACGTATAGACGATTCGGAGTCTCAGGGCAACCGGTTTCCAGAGCCAATGTCGGACAGCCTCCTAGGGTAGGAACGGCTTTTTTTGTGCCTCATTTGTTCAGGAGGAAACGGTTGAAGAGACCTTAGTTCAGCATAGTCTGTTTGATCACACGATGGAAATTGGTTGTATTTCCGTCCCGGCATTATGTGAGCGTCGTAGACTCGCTCCTCCTAAAGTAAATAGTTCGTCGAGAAGGTTAGACGAGTGGCCTACGTAAGGCCAAGTCGATCGAAGTTGACCACAGTTTATTTACTCATGACTTCTCAATTACCTATGAAATGGTTGTATTGTTTTGCTCAGATGATGCAGCACAGCGTGCAGGATCATGGCTTTATTGACAAGCCTGAATTTCTACGGAGAGGGAAGCTCCCGTATCGAAGAAAATGAACTGCGACTGGCTCTCAAGCCTTGAGTTTAAAGGATTCCCAGCGTATTATCCCGCCAGCCTCGTGGTGATTACGTAAGTCTTACATGGTAATAAATCGATTGACGACTGCATTGTTCTTGCCTCTTCTTCTTCCCAGTCGCATTTCACGTCTATTCGATTTCGTTTTTTACTCGTTTCTGAGAGCGTCGATTCGTGAATCGTTCCCACATAGATCCTTTGCGAGGTCTCCAGGCACCGCGTGGGGAGAATCCCCGCATGATGCGGGGTGCTGGTTGCCGCTGCTCGTACTGAATTGTTGGGAAAGTGCGATGTCCACGCCCTGCATGCGTAATTTCCATGGATTGGCAGCGATGGAACAGACCTTGCTGGTTACTGTGTAGGCGTATCGAGGTAAGTATTCTGACGCTTCCGAATATTTACGAAGGTAGTTGAGGTTCGGATGGATCAAGTTCGTAATCCTCTTAGCGGCGCGAGGGTCCGTTGGTCAGCCAGGGGGGATGGTATGAGATATAGTCAGAAGTTGTGGAACGAGGGTGAGAAGGTGGCGTACCTTTCCGGGTGAACAAAAGAACCCGCACACACCGGCTGGCAGGCCGGGGAAAGGCACGCCGATGATGACGATAGTCCAAACGCAGGAGCGCGCGCAAGCGAGTGAACAGGCAGTGGTGACGGCGCTGGACGAGTTGGCTCGAGAAGGGGCCCGCCGCATGATTCTGGCGGCCTTGGAGATCGAAGTGGAGGAGGACCGGCAGCAGCATCGTGACGCCCGCGACCCCCGCGGCCATGCTTTGGTCGTCCGCAACGGGCCGGCCCGGCCGCGTCGCCTGACGGTGGGAGCCGGGACGATCACGATTCGAGCGCCTCGGGTGAATGATCGCCGGCGCGTCGACGGGGTTCGGCAGACGTTCACCAGCCAGATCCTGCCGCCCTATCTGCGCCGCTCGCCCCAGGTCAGCGCGGTGCTGCCGCTGCTCTATCTCCATGGCCTCTCGACTGGGGACTTCCGCGAGGCGCTGCCGGTCCTGCTCGGGAAAGACGCGGCGGGGCTCTCGCCCGCCGCGATCACGCGCCTGACGGCCACCTGGCGGACCGAGTATGCCCAGTGGCGTCGCCGCTCCCTGGCCGATCGCGACTTCATCTATATCTGGGTGGACGGGGTCCATTTCAACATTCGGCTGGAAGACGATCGTGTGGCGGCCTTAGTCGTGGTCGGCGCGCGCCCCGATGGGACCAAGGAGGTCATCGCCATCGAGGACGGCTATCGCGAGAGCACGGAGAGTTGGCTTGCTGTGCTGCGCGACCTCAAGGTCCGCGGCATGCCGGCCCCAGCCGTCGCGATCGGCGATGGGGCGCTCGGCTTCTGGGCCGCCGTGCGCGACGTCTGGCCCGAGACGCGGGAGCAACGCTGCTGGGTGCATCGCATTGCCACCGTGCTCGATAAACTCCCCACCCGGCTCCAGCCCCAGGCCAAACGAGCCTTGCACGAGATGATGTATGCGGAGAGCCGGGCCACCTGCGAGCGCGCGATCCACCGATTTGCCCAGGACTATGAGGCGAAGTATCCCAAAGCTGTGAAATCGCTGGTCACCGACGTCTCCCGGCTCCTGACGTACTTCGAGTTCCCGGCCGCGCACTGGAAACATCTCCGGAGCACCAACCCGATTGAGTCCACCTTCGCCACGGTGAAGCTCCGCACGCGAGTGACCAAGGGGGCCGGCTCGCGAGCCGCGGGACTGACGATGGCGTTCAAACTGCTGGAGGCCGCGCAACGCACCTGGCGCCGGCTCGATGCCCACGACCTCCTCCCGCTCGTCCGCGCGGGTGTCGTCTTCAAGGATGGGCAGTCGGCGGAACGAACGGAGCCACGATCAGAGAAGAACGGTGGAAGGGTCGCCGCTTGATCACCCTAATCCACAACTCTTGACGATATCTCTCAAGGCCTGCTGCCTTCTGCTACAGACTGCCCTTCGATACTGTAGCACCTCTCCACGGGCCTGAGGTGTGCGGTGGCTGTTCATGTTGCAAACTCAGCCTATTCGACTTTCGATGCTATCTGCACACCCGGGCATTGCCTTTGCTCACCTTATGTCCTGGGTTTCCTCAGGCTGTCGTCCCTGCGGCGCGAAGACTTTTCCATGCCTCTTTCATCCAGGGGTGCAACATGGCTACTGAACACAAGACAGAGGGCGCTGGTCAGCTCACGCTGAGTGTGATCAAGGCGGACATCGGCGGGTTTGTCGGCCATTCGGCCATTCACCCGGCGTTACTGGATTGCGCGAACGCGAAGCTCGCCACAGCCAAGAACAGCGGATTGTTGATTGATTATCATGTGTCGGCTTGCGGAGATGATTTGCAGCTGATCATGACGCATCGCCAAGGGGTGGACCACGAACCCATCCATCGGTTGGCCTGGGAGACATTCTTGGCGGGCACGGCGGTCGCCAAGGACCTACATCTTTACGGCGCGGGGCAGGATCTGTTGGCCGATGCGTTTAGCGGGAACGTGCGCGGGCAGGGGCCTGGCGTAGCGGAGATGGAGTTCGTCGAGCGGAAATCAGACCCGGTGCTCATTTTTATGGCGGATAAAACATCCGCCGGGGCATGGAATCTCCCGCTGTACAAAATGTTTGCAGACCCGTTCACGACTGCCGGTCTGGTGATTGCTCCGACGCTGCATCAGGGGTTCCGCTTCGAGGTTCACGACATCTATAAACACAAGAAGATCACATTCGACTGTCCGGAAGAATTGTATGATCTGCTCATGTTCATCGGGTCGCCGGGCAAATTTACCGTGAAGGCCGTGTATTCGAGGGCGGATGGGACCATTGCCGCCTCCACCTCCACAGAGCGGCTTTCGTTGATTGCGGGCAAATACGTCGGGAAGGATGATCCGGTCATGATCGTGCGTGCGCAGCAGAACTTTCCGGCGGTGGGGGAGGTGCTCGATCCGTTCCGCTATCCCTGGATCATCGAGGGCTGGATGCGCGGCTCGCACTATGGTCCACTCATGCCGGTCTCGGTGAAGCAGGCAACGCCGACGCGGTTCGACGGCCCTCCGCGCGTCGCCTGCCTGGGGTTTCAACTTGCGAACGGCCGATTGATCGGGCCGCGGGACATGTTCGATGATCCGTCGTATGACGAAGCGCGGCGGGATGCGAATCGCATCGCCGACGTGTTGCGGTTACATGGTCCCTTTGAGCCGCACCGGTTGCCGCTGGAGGATATGGAGTACACGACGATGCCGCAGATTATGAAGAAACTCGAAGGTCGTTGGGCACCGCTGTAAATGCACCGCATCATGGCTCCGGTTGATCAGGAAACGGTAGCCCGAGAATGGCTGGCGCGGGGCTTCAGTTGTGATCTTTGGGTTGATCCGCCGGGGCAAGTGTGGGAGGATTACCGCCACGCAACCGATGAATTAGTCATGCTGGTGGCGGGCCGGTTGGAACTGGAATTCGATGGGCGGGTGTGTGCGACCCGCTGTGGGAGAGGAAGTCCTGATTCCAGCCGGTGTGCTTCACACCGTCAGAAACATCGGTGGGACAGCCGCTCAATGGCTCTACGGGTACAAGCGGGTTCACACAGGCTGATGGACTGACTCAGCAGAGGGAGAGGAGCCGATGCCGACAACGACGCAATTTGTGGTGAGTGGACAGAGCAAGCCCGGTGTGCTGGCCTCAGTGGCGGCGGTGCTGGGAGCCGCAGGGGTCAACATCAAAGCCTTTTCCGCGCCGGAAGTGACAGGACCGGGAAAGCTGCGGCTGATCGTGGCCGATGTCGATGCCGCGCGGATCGCGCTGAGAAAATCGAAGATCAAATTCCGTGAAGAGACCGCCCTGATCCTCAGCCTGGAGAATAAGCCCGGCGCCTTGAAGCAGGTGGCCGATTCGCTCACCAGGGCCCGCATCAACGTGAAGTGCGGCTACTGCACACCGTCGCGCGAAGGCAAACGCGCTATTGTCGTGCTGACCGTTTCGAACACGACCAAAGCCCTCGGGGTGCTGCGCACCCATTCACTCGACGAATTTTGATCCCACGCATGTCGGGGGAGAAGAGGATACCTCCAACGCGTCTTCTTCTCCCCCTCTTTGTTCTGCTCCTCACGACATCGCTTCATGGCTGCTCCGGCTGGAGTCCGGTGCGTCCGTCCTATCCGCCCGGGTATCCATTGGGATTCGTCGAGCGGGGAAGCGCATCTTGGTACGGACCCGGTTTTCATGGCAACCGTACAGCCAACGGCGAAGTCTACGATATGCATAAACTCACGGCGGCGCATCGCACGTTGCCGCTGGGTTCTGTTGCCGTGGTGCGGTCGTTGGCGATGGGACGGCAAGTGACGGTGCGCATCAATGATCGCGGGCCGTTTGCACGGGGACGAATTCTGGACCTTTCCCTGGCCGGCGCTCAAGCGGTGGGCATGGTCGGGCGCGGGACGGATGACATCGAGCTCCGCGTCATCAGTTACGAGGGGAGAGCGGGAGAATTCGGCGTGCTGCGCGTACAGGTCGGCTCCTTTGCCGAGCCTGCCAATGCGCTGGCTCTGGTGCAACGGCTCCGCACTGCCTATCCCGGTTCTCGCGTGGTGCCGGTCGATCTACCGGACGGGCGCCGGTATCGGGTCTATGCCGGGCAATTTCACTCGGAGAGTCAGGCCGAGCAGGCCGCGGTGCATCTGAAGCGAGCGCTCGATACGGATCCGTTTATCGTGCGGGACGACAGTTCATCGACGCCTACGGGAAATCCCTGAGCTCCGGGATCATTGTCATGCCGTAAGCGGCTGATTTCCGGAGAGTTGCGGCGCAGCAAGAAAACATCTCAAGGCTTGATGCGACTCTCGGCCTATGCTAAGTGTATTAGGTAATGGATGATGGTGACCCGAGAGGACCCATTCTCGTCGTCTTCTCACGACATCGGACAAGTCTTGCAGTTCGGACCCCGGGCTTCGAACTGATCCAAGGATCCATTATTTACTCTCACACATTTGTGCCGTACCTTTAGCGTCGATAGGTCGTATGGACATTATCGTATTGATCGTGCTTATTCTCTTGTCGGCGGTCATCTCCGTCGTCGAAGTGGGCTTCTATTCCGTCAATGACACGAAACTCCGAGCCTTGGCCGATACGGGCAGCAAGCGGGCGGAGATGGCGCTGCACCTGCGGACCGATCCGCAACGTTTGTTGCTGACCATTCTGGTGGGCGATCGGCTGGTCGACACGGCGACCGCGTCGCTGGCCACCATTATTGCCTTGAACCGGTTCGGCGGGCAGGGACTCGAAGGTGTGCTGGGCGAGGCCTTTGCCGTGCTGGTCGGTATTCTCACCTTTGTCCTTTTAGTGTTCGCCGATCTCGTCCCCAAGACGCTCGCGGCTAAATATTCCGTTCCCGTTGTGCTGAACATGGCCTATCCCGCCTATGCGGCGCAGCAGGTGCTCACGCCGATCATGTTCTTCGTCGTCCCGCTGATTTATAAGCTCACCGGCGGTAAGGGGCTCAACGTGCCCTTCGTCACGGAAGAAGAGCTCAAGATCATGTTGGATCAGAGCAGCAAAAGCGGCGCGATCGAGGCCCAGGAAGTGAAGATGATCAAGAACGTCTTCCAGCTGAAGGACATCACGGCGGAAGACTGTATGACCCCGCGCATCTATATGTTCTCGCTCGACTGCAATCAATACCTGCGCGAGGCGAAAGAACTGCTGTTCAAGTCGAAGTACTCACGGATTCCCTTGTACGAGGGCACGCTGGATAACATTATCGGCATTCTCTATAAGACCAAGGCCTTGACCGCGCTGGCCCAGGGCCACACGGAAATGAAGCTCCGTGACATCGCGCAGCCGGCGTTGTTTATCCCACACACCAAGTCTGCCGACGATCTGATGAAACAGTTTCAGTTGGATAAACGCCACATGGCGATCGTGGTGAACGAATTCGGCGGCGTCATGGGGTTGGTGACGTTGGAAGATCTGCTGGAAGAAGTGGTCGGCGAAATCGTCGATGAAACCGACATCACCGAAGAATTGATCAAGCGTATCGGCAAGAACCAGATCCTGGTGCATGGTCGCACCGAGGTCAGGAAGGTCAACGACTTCTTAAAAGTGGATCTCGGCGATGACGCCGTGACCATCAGCGGCCTGGTGCAACATGAGCTGGGCCGGATTCCGAAGGTCGGCGAGGAGGTGCATATCGCCAACTGCCGTCTCGTGATCCATGAAGCGGACCCGCGGGTCATCAAAAGCGTACAGATTTATAAGGAAGACAAGCACCCCACGCTGCACGACCAACAGGTCGAGGAACATGTGCCTGTCACCCAGGCGTCACCAGAGCGGTAAACTCCGCTTCCGTCAGAATCTGCACCCCGAGCTTCTGTGCCTGGTCGAGTTTTGATCCCGGATCGGTTCCCGCCACGACGTACCCCGTCTTTTTGCTGACACTCGACGACACCTGTCCGCCGTGTCGTTCCACCAGTTCTTTGGCTTGATCGCGACTGTAGCCGGCCAGGCCGCCGGTGAAGACGAATGTTTTGCCGGCCAGCGATCGGCCGCCGGGATGAGTCTCCGCCGCCGGTGGATTGACCGTGAGGCCTCGCTCGACGAGGCGCTCGATCACTTCTCGATTCCGCGCTTCGCTGAAGAAGGAGGCCAGGCTCGCGGAGATTTCTGGACCGATTTCCCGCACTTGCAGCAATTCGTCCTGGGTGGCTTCCATCAAGCGCGATAGGGTTCGAAAGTGTTTCGCGAGCACGCGGGCGATATGTTGTCCCACCTGCCGGATGCCCAATCCCATCAGGAGTCGTTCCAGCGAGACGGCCTTGCTTCGCTCGATCGATTCCATGAGCAGGGTGGCCGACCGATCGGCGAATCCCTCCAGCGTCAGGAGCTGCTCCTTGGTCAGGCTGTAGAGGTCGGCCAGGTCGTTGACCATTCCCGCATCGACCAGCTGGGCGACCGTCTTTTTGCCCAGGCCGTCGATATTCAGCGCGCTCTTCGAGGCAAAGTGTTCGATGGCACCTTTCAACTGTGCCACGCAGACGGTCTGCCCAGTGCAGTAAAAGTAAGCGCCTTCGCGTGCGACCGCCGATCCGCAGACGGGGCAATGGTCCGGCATGACGAACGGCGCCTGTCGCTCTTCCCCGGGAACCGGCACACGCTCGGCAATGGCCGGAATCACATCGCCGGCTCGCTCAACCTTGACCGTATCGCCCACGCGCACATCTTTGCGCGCCACTTCGTCGGCGTTGTGCAGGGTCGCCCGGCTGATCGTGACGCCGCCGACCTCTACCGGTTTGAGTAGCGCCAACGGTGTCAATGTGCCGGTCCGGCCGACCGAGACCGCGATATCCTGAATGACCGTAATCTCCTTCCGGGGGGCAAACTTATAGGCAATGGCCCAACGGGGACTGCGCGACTTGCTGCCGAGCTGATCCTGCCAATCACGCCGATCGAGTTTGACCACGATCCCGTCGATTTCGAACGGCAGGTTATCCCGCAGGGCGTCGGTCGTCTGGTGGAATCTGAGGACCTCATCGATCGACCGGCAACGTTGCCGATGTTCGGGAACCGGCAGCCCCCAGGCCGCGAGCGACTCCAACTCGTCCCAATGGGTGGCAGGATTGGGGCCTGCGAGGGCCATGATGTCGTAACAGGTGACGGTCAAGGGACGGGAGGCCGTGATGCGACTGTCGAGTTGCCGCAATGATCCGGCCGCCGCATTGCGCGGATTGGCAAAGCCTTCTTCGCCCCGCTCCGTCATCCGCCGATTCAGGGATTGGAACTCATCCAGCCGCATGTAGACTTCGCCCCGGACCACCAGATGTGCCGGGGGATCTGCCTCGGCATGGAGCTGCAACGGCAGCGCGCGAATCGTGCGGAGATTGACCGTGACATCTTCGCCGATCATCCCGTCGCCCCGGGTTGCGCCACGTACAAAGCGGCCCTGATCGTAGACCAGTTCAACTGAGAGGCCGTCGAACTTCGGCTCGGCTGTGTAGAACGGCTGATCGGTTTCCAGCTCGCGTTTCATGCGCTGATCGAAGGCGCGGACATCCTCCTGATCGACAATCGAATCCAGGCTCAGCATCGGCTTCTCGTGCGACACCTTGGCGAGCTCGCTCAACGGAGGCGCCCCGACACGTTGGGTGGGCGAGTCTGCGGTAATCAGATCGGGATGCGCGGTTTCCAGATCGACGAGTTCACGAAAGAGCCGGTCGTATTCGGCATCGGATATCTCCGGACGGTCTTTGGTGTAGTAGAGGTGGTCGTGATGCCGGATTTCCCGGCGAAGCGCCGCAATCCGTTGTGCAATGCTGTGGTCGGCCATGGGTGGATTACTCACGGATGAACTGCGCGGCGAAGCTCCGGATATCCTGTCCGTTCAGCACATGGAACCGCCGTAGCCTGTCGATCAACTGTCCTGAAAAACGACTCAACGGAATCGGCACCAGCCGCCGGCCCGATCTGGCGGCGATCTGTCGCCACCGCGCCTTGGGTGGTACCGGGGTCACCAGGGCCACGTGCGTCTCATGCGAATGGGCGGCTCCGGCGGCGATCAACCGTTCTTCGAGTGTTGTGGCAAAGCCCAGCGCGTCATCGGTCCAGATGTCGGGAATCGGGCGCGGTGGAAAGATGAACAACGCGCCGCCATAGAGCGATTGCCCGATGCCGGGAGCGATCATGTTGTTCAGGAACGGTGTGGCATAAAAGCAGAGTGTGGATTCCTGCGCATGTTCAGCGTACCAGGTGGCCTGCCAGCTGTACTGGTCGGAATCAGCCGGCGTATCGAAGAGAAAAATTACGGTATCGACATTCCCGCGTGCAGGAGGGATTTCTTTGACGTAGAGCTCGAGCCGTTTCGGACGCCCGGGCTTGGCCCGTTGGTGCCAGTGGCGCAGGCTTTCCCGGATGTCGATGCCGTCTTTCATCGAGGTCGTAAACTTTTCGCTCTTGGCCAGGTCCGCGCCGATGATGGCTTTGGCTTGGTCGCGGACGTGGGTGTGAAAACTTTCAATCTTGGAGTCTTCCGGCGGCCAGGAACATTGCCGATGCGGATTCCAGAGATACGACCACCGCTGGCTTGTCCGGCGCGCCGGACGTGGGCGGAGCGACAGAGAACGCCAGGTGACGGGTGCGCCTTGAAGCCGGTTCGTGGCCCGGACGATCTGCTCATCCGGCAAGGCGAATTGTCCTAGCCCTGCGGAGAGCTGCGGCAGATGTCTGCGCTCGATTTCTTGATAGGCGTAACTCTTGGCCGTTTCGAGGAGGCGGATTGCAAAGTCGTCGCCGGCCATTTGTTTGGCGGCGAGCACCAACGTGTACAGATCCGGCGTGAGACGGCGGTCGAGCAACGCATGGTTCCGCACATACTGCAGGTACAGCTGCAGCAACTGCGGCGTGACCCAATTGGGTACGGTGCGTCCCTCTTCATCATGTGCGGTTTGCCAGCGCGCCCGGGTTTCGATGAGGAGTTCTTTGATACCGTCGATCGAAAGATGACGGTCCGAATGGACGGTGGCGCGGCGGCGCTCATACATTTCTGTCAGAAACGGCAGCTCGCCTAAGACGAAATACAGCGACTGCGGCTCCACAAGATATTGTTCGGGCCGGCGTACGTCGTTGTCCGAGTCTTGATAATCGGCTCGCTGCCGGTACGCCAGGCGAATCCAGGGCCAGTCGGCGAAGTGGCACAGACAGAGGATGTGCTCATATTCGAGCTCCAGCTGATGAAGCTGAAAGGCCATCCAGGCGATGCGGGCCTGTTGTTGTGAGGCTTCGACAGGCGCTGTGAGCGTGGGCACCATGGCAGCGGCGAAGGCGGCGTAAGGCAATTGCTTGAGGGCGTAGGCGTCGGGCGACACGAAGGGGACCGGTTCGACCACCGCGATTTCCCGATCGATATAGGCGCGATAGATCCCTTCCCCGATCGCGACGCGAATTCCCATCACGACGGCCTGGCAGGGATCCACTGGCACGTAGTTGACCGTGGCGCCGGTTTCCGAATCCGGCTCCTGCTGAACAATCACGCTGATGGTCGGCAGGTCGACGACCGCTGCTTCGAGCGCATGCTCGAAAGAAGGCGGAAGCGGAACTGCGAGGCAATCATAGCGGCGATCGGTCAGCCGGTCGCGCACTTCCTGGGCCACGTCACCGCTGCCGTGGAGGACCGGGAACAGTTCGATGCGGGGCGAGAGGCGGAAGACGTCGTCGGAAGTAGAAGATGGTGCTGCCATTATCGGCCGGGATGTAGAGGGTCGTCACTCCCGAAGAAAAAATCTCCGAGTCCCTGCGGCAGGGCCTGATCGCCCAGCGCGCGTTTCCGACGGCGTGACTGCATCGGCAGGTCGAGTGCTTCCTCACCGAGCACTTTGATGAGGGATTCCCGCCAGGCCGCGTCGACCGAGAGCGGATCCGTTGGATCTTGTGCGCGCCGTTTCAACGCATATTGCAACAGATGGATGCCGTCGCGCACGGAGTACTCCAGACTGAGTTGATGCGCTTCCTGGAGAAATTCGACGGTCAAGGCCAGCATCTCCGCCGGCGCGAACGGGAGATGGTATTTTAAGATCGCCAGTTCGTCTTCGCGCGCCGGAAATCCCATGCCCAGCGTCGGTTGCAGGCGGGACAGGATGTAATCGGGCACCTCATAGGTCGAAGCGTCTTCGTTCATGGTCACGCAGCAGCGGAAGTCCGCATGGGCCTTGATCAGAATCCCTGCAATGATTGATTCTACGCAGCGCCGGTGATCCAGCAGCGGAGCCAGCGAGGCCCAGCTTTTTTCGTTCATCCGGTTGCCTTCGTCCAGCACGCAAATGCTGCCGGTGAGGACCGCAGTGACCAGCGGCGAGGCATGGTAACTGATGGTGCCGGATTCCGCCAGGACGGGCGTGATCAGGAGATCTTCCGGGCGCGTGTCGGCGGTGCACTGAAACACATAGAGATCCTGTTTGCGCTCACGAGCCCCGGCCATCGCCAGGGTGGTTTTCCCGATTCCCGGCTGACCGGTGATGCGGGGCGAGAGGGGCAAGTCGCGTTCGTCAATGACGAGCCAGCAGGCCAGCAGTTGTTTCAGGATTTCGCGATTCCCGATCCATTCCTGACCCATGGTCATGGGTTGAGCCAGGTGCAGGGTGATGCCCTCAATGGAAATGACTCGAGACGAGGCCGGTTGTGCGCCTGATGCCATAGTCTTTCGTGCCGGTGATTCGCTAGAATGGAAAGAATGAAACCCTCTTCGAACGGTAGCATAGGCGCGGGGAGAGGGTCAAACACCGTGCCTGCCCATTTCACTTTGACTTTCGCTGCTTTGGACCGTATTCTACCCACTTTCTCAGGCTGCGAATCGGCAGCACATGCGCCACGAAATTCTCGTTGGGACGTGCATGGATGCCTCCCAGCGAGAGGGTGAACGAAGGAGCTATATGATGAGCGAAGGACAGGGACGGATGAGACGCGGGATCGTAGTTCCCATCGGTCTGCTGATACTGGGCAGCCTGGGGTTGAGCGGTTGTGTCATGTCGGAAAAATATGAAGCGGAGAAGGCGCGCAGTCTCAACTTCCAGCGGCTTCTCGCGCAGGAAGAAAAACGCAGTGCCGAGTTGGATGCGGAAGTGAAGCGCGGCAAGCGCGAACTCAGCGAGTACGAAGCCCGTAACCGCGAACTCGGCGCGCAGGTCGAGGCGGTGCGCCAGCAGGCGGCTCAGATCCAGGAAGAAGCGCAGGCGATGAAGGAGGCCAGCCTGTTGGAGAAGCGGGCGCATGAGGATATGAAGCGCCTGACGACCATTCCGAAGGCCCAAAAAGCCGCGCCGAAGAAAGACTTTGCGGCGGCCGTGGATGAGGCGCTCAAGACGGACGTCCCGTCGGATCTCAGCCTGGAGCCGTCCACCAGCCCGACCAAGGATGCGTTCGGGCGCGGCGATGCGATGGAGAGTGCTGGTGCGACCTCCGCAGCGGCGGCCGGGACGACCCATACGGTCCGGCCCGGTGAAACGTTATACCGCATCGGACAAAAATACCATGTCGCGCCGGAGCAATTGCGCAAGTGGAACAATTTGAAAGATAACACCGTCAACGTGGGGCAAAAGCTGATCGTCAGCCAGCCGTAACGCGCGCATCCGGATCATCTGTATGGCAGCCAAGCGACAGTATTCACTAACCCTGGACGAGTTCCGAGGCCTGGCGACGGAAGGCAACCTGATTCCGTTATACCGGGAGATTCTGGCGGACTACGAGACGCCGGTGTCGGCGTTTGCCAAGATCGACCAGGGTCCGACCGCCTATCTGCTGGAGAGTGTGGCCGGTGGAGAAAATTGGGCGCGCTACTCCTTTCTGGGAAGCGGCTCCTCGGCTGTCATCCGTGAAGAGAAGGGTGACTTGATCCTGACTCGCGGGAAGAAACGCCTGAAGATTCAGAGCCAGGGGAACCCGCTGGAACGCGTGCGTGAATTAATGGCGGAATACCGGCCGGTGACGGTGCCCGGATTGCCTCGGTTTGTCGGCGGCGCAGTCGGGTATTTGAGTTATGACGTGGTGCGGACCTTCGAGGAGTTGCCGTCCCGCCGCAAAGACAGCCTGGGAATGCCGGAGGTGGCCTTTCTGTTGACCGACACCTTGCTGATCTTTGACAACGTCTCGCAGAAGATCAAAGTGGTGGCGAACGCCTATCTCGAATCCACGACAGAACGCGCCATCCGTGAGGCCTACCGCCATGCGACGGCACGGATCGACAAGATGATCGATCGGCTGAAGCGGCCCGTGCGGCAGCCCCGTGTGAAGCGCCGCCGGAAGCCCATCACGTTCACACCCAATATGAATCGCGCGGACTTTGAGAAGATGGTCACGCGGACCAAGGAATATATCCGCGCCGGGGATATCGTCCAGGCGGTCTTGTCCCAACGCTGGGAGACGCAGATCCATACGACGCCCTTCCAGCTCTACCGTGCGCTGCGCGTCGTGAATCCCTCTCCCTACATGTATTACTTGCGCGTGGCGGGAGTGGAGCTGGTCGGATCCTCACCGGAAACGCTGGTGCGGTGCGAAGACGGGCAGATCTCCCTGCGCCCCATTGCGGGCACGCGGCGGCGCGGGAAAACACCGGATGAAGATCAGGACCTGGCGCGGGCGCTCTTAGCGGATGAAAAGGAACGCGCGGAACATGTGATGCTGGTCGATCTTGGCCGGAACGACGTGGGCCGGGTGGCGGCTCGAGGGTCCGTGAAGGTGGATTCCTTGATGCAGGTCGAACGCTATTCTCACGTCATGCACATCGTGTCCCAAGTGACCGGACAATTGGAAAAGGGCAAATCCGTCTATGACGTGACGCGTGCCTGTTTCCCGGCCGGCACTGTGTCGGGCGCGCCCAAGATTCGCGCTATGCAGATCATCGAAGAATTGGAACCGACGCGCCGGGGACCGTATGCCGGGGCCGTCGGCTATTTCGGATTCTCCGGCAATATGGACATGTGCATCAATATCCGCACCGTGGTGATCAAGGGCCGGCAAGCGTACATTCAAGCCGGCGCGGGGATCGTCGCCGATTCAGTTCCCGAACATGAGTATGAAGAGACGTGCAATAAGGCCCGGGCGATGATGAAGGCCATTGAACTCGCCGAACAGGGGCTGGAATAAGAGCGTGAAACGCAGGAGCGGCGACCTGACGAGGTACGCGCCACGCATCATGAACCGCGAGTAGTCACGATGTTATTGATGATCGATAATTACGACTCCTTCACCTACAACCTCGTTCAATATTTTGGCGAGCTGGGGGAAGATGTCGTCGTCTACCGCAACGACAAGATTTCCATCCAGGAGATGGAAGCCTTGAAGCCGAGCCGGCTCGTCATTTCACCGGGACCCTGCACACCGAATGAAGCCGGCGTCTCGGTGGAAGCGATCAAGCATTTCGGCGGCAAGCTGCCCTTGCTGGGCGTCTGCCTCGGCCATCAATCTCTTGCCGTTGCCTTTGGCGGGGAGGTGATTCGTGCCGAGCGCCTCATGCATGGAAAGACGTCGATGGTCCGCCATGACGGCCGGACCTTGTTTCGCAATCTGCCGAATCCCTTCGAAGCCACCCGGTACCATTCGCTCATCGTAAACCGGAAGAATCTGCCAGCTTGTTTTGAGATCAGCGCGGAAACCGCCGAGGGCGAAATCATGGGCATGCGGCACAAGACGCTGGGCATCGAAGGGGTGCAATTCCATCCCGAATCGATTCTCACCACCGCCGGCAAGGAGCTGCTGCGCAACTTCCTCAAGTTATAGCGTGAGGGCCGGTGCGCCGCCGCCTCCCATCGAACTGTACCCATGATCAAAGATGCCATCAACAAACTCGCCGAACGGGCTGACCTGACGGAGCAGGAAGCCGAGACGGTGATGGGCGAGATCATGGACGGGTCCGCCACCTGCGCCCAGATTGCCGCGTATCTCATGGGCCTGCGCATGAAGGGCGAGACGGTGGAAGAAATCGCCGGTTCCGTCTTGGCCATGCGCGCGAGGGCGACGCAAATCCGGGTCAAGGATTCCCAGGTCGTGGATACCTGCGGGACCGGTGGCGATCGAGCCCACACGTTCAACATTTCCACGACGTCGGCCTTTGTGGTCGCAGGGGCGGGGCTCACGGTCGCCAAACATGGCAACCGTTCCGTGTCGTCCAAGTCCGGAAGCGCCGACGTGCTGGCCGCGCTGGGTGTCGCTATTCAGCTCCCGCCTGAGCAGGTGGCCGATTGCGTCAATGAAGTGGGGATCGGATTTTTGTTTGCGCCGCTGTACCACAGCGCCATGAAACATTGTGCCCAGCCCCGACAGGAACTGGGCATTCGCACGTTGCTGAATATTCTCGGTCCCCTGACCAATCCGGCCGGAGCTCGCCTCCAGGTCGTCGGTGTGTTCGATACCGGACTGACCGAGTTGCTGGCCAAGGTGCTGGTTCATCTCGGCGCGCAACATTGTTTTGTGGTGCACGGGATGGACGGACTGGACGAAATCACCGTGACGGATCGCACCAGAATTTCCGAGGGTAAGGCCGGTGTAGTCTCCAGCTACACGATCGATCCTTCAGAGTTCGGACTCACGCGTGTGAGACCGAAGGACCTGATCGGAGGCAACGCGGAAGACAACGCTGCCATCACGCGGGACATTTTCCGCGGCCGCAAAGGGCCGAAGCGCGATATCGTCTGTCTCAACGCGGCGTCGGCACTCGTGGCAGGGCGCAAGGCCAAAACGCTGCAAGAAGGATTCGAGCTGGCTCAGCGGACGATCGACGCCGGCGCGGCCATGGAAAAATTGGAACAACTCATCGCATTTACCAAGAAGGCCTCGTGACATCGTGATTCTCGACCGAATTCTCGAACATAAAAAAGCGGAACTTCGTCATAAGAACAGCCGCGGATATCTGGCTGATCTGAAAACCAGAATTCGCGACGCCGGTCCGACGCTGGGATTTGCGGTCACCCTCGATGCGCGTCGTACACCGGAGAGGCCGGCGCTCATCGCGGAAGTGAAGAAGGCTTCGCCGAGTCTCGGCCTCTTGCGGCCTGAGTTCGAGCAGCGGTTCGAGCCGGTCAAGATTGCCGAGGCGTACCGCGAGCATGGCGCGTCGGCGGTGTCCGTGCTGACGGACAAGGATTTTTTTCAAGGCGACCTGGCGTACCTGGCCGATGTGAAAAGCAAGGTCGGCCTGCCTGCGCTGAATAAGGAATTCATGGTCGCGGACATTCAGTTTTACGAGGCGAGAGCTTACGGCGCCGATGCGGTCCTGTTGATCGTGGCCGGGCTGGAAAAACGCCAGTTGATAGATTTTTCGGCGTTGGCGAAAGAGTTGTCACTGGATGTGCTCGTGGAGACGCATCATGAGCGGGAACTCGACACGGTGCTCGAATGGTTGCCGGACGTCCGGCTCATCGGGATCAACAATCGCGATCTCAAGACCTTCTCGACAGATCTTGGCGTGACCCTTCGCCTGGCCAAGCGGATTCCGGCCGACAAGCTGATCGTGAGCGAAAGCGGAATTCATACACGCAAAGATGTCGAGCGGTTGGTCGAAGCCGGCGTGCACGCCATGCTGATCGGCGAATCGTTGATCCGGGCGCAGGATACCGGGGCGAAGATTCGCGAACTGCTGGGTGACGAGTTCACAAAGGAGAAATAATGAAGACGCTGCTTTCTCTGAGTCTGATGGCCGTGGGATTGACGTTGGCCGGCTGCGTGAATCAGGAGATTCACGAATACTCCCCCAAGTGGGATTCCTGGATGGGCAGCAGCAAGGACGATCGCATCAAAGAGATGGGCATTCCTACGCGCTGTCATTCATTCAAAGACGGGGGTGAAGTCTGTGAGTGGATGATCCCGCAGCAAGATGGACGGCAGGATTTGATTGGCCTGTCCTTCAACCCCAAGGGGCAGGCCTGCCAATGGTCCTATCGCGGATTCTACGGCATGCAGAAAAGTAAGACGAGCTGTTGACGCATGACCGTGAAGGTGAAAATCTGTGGCTTGACGAATGCCGAGGATGCGGCGGTGGCCGTCGAGGCAGGCGCTGACGCGGTCGGGTTCGTCTTTCACAAGAAGAGTCCCCGTTGCGCGGAGGCGGAAGCCGTGAAGGCGATCGTCAGGGAATTGCCTCCCTTCGTGTTACCGATCGGCGTCTTCGTGAATGAAGAGGCCAAGGTGGTGCGGGACATCATGGACAGCTGCGGTCTGGCCCTTGCTCAACTCCATGGCGATGAGACAGCGGCCTACTGCGAATCGTTGGGGCGTCCGGTGCTCAAGGCGATTCGCCTTAGAGACCGCCGCTCGTTTCTCGCCCTGGCCGAGTTGCAGGGCCGAGCCGGCGTGCGCGGGTTTTTGGTGGATGCCTTTTCTCCCGACGCCTATGGCGGCACGGGTCAGGTGGCTGATTGGTCATTGGCCGCCGAAGCCGCATCGGTCGCGCGCATTCTCCTGGCCGGCGGGCTGACTCCCGACAATGTCACTCAAGCTATCGAGCAGGTCCATCCATATGGTGTCGACGTCAGCAGCGGCGTTGAAGCGACGCCTGGGAAAAAGGACCATGCAAAAGTCCGCGCGTTTCTAGAAGCCGTGAAGCGTCTGCCGCGTTAAAGTTCGCTTCGCTGTGAGCCGAGGCTGGCGGACGTTTTCGGCATCCTGTTATACTTTCATTTTTACGATTAGCTGAAGGAAGACACATGGCGATACCAGATCGACATGGGCGGTTCGGACCCTACGGCGGGCGATATGTGCCCGAAACTCTGATGCCGGCGTTGCTGGAGTTGGAAGAAGCCTACCAGCGCACGCGCAAGGATAAGGGCTTCCAAGCCGAATTGAAACATTATCTCAAGGAATATGTCGGGCGGCCGACGCCGCTGTACTTTGCTCAGCGACTGACGAAGCGGCTGGGCGGCGCAAAAATCTATCTGAAGCGGGAAGATCTCTGCCATACCGGCGCTCATAAGATCAACAACGCCATCGGCCAGGCGTTGCTCGCGCGCCGCATGAAGAAACCGCGTCTCATCGCCGAAACCGGGGCAGGCCAGCATGGCGTGGCGACAGCGACGGTGGCCGCGATGTTCGGGCTCGAATGCGAAATTTATATGGGCACGGAAGACATGCAACGGCAGGCATTGAACGTCTTCCGTATGCGGTTGCTCGGTTCGAAAGTCACGGGCGTGGATGCCGGCAGCCGGACGTTAAAAGATGCCATCAGCGAAGCCATGCGGGATTGGACGACCAATGTGCGGACCACCCACTATGTGCTTGGGTCAGTCCTCGGCGCGCATCCCTATCCGATGATGATCCGCGATTTCCAAGCCGTGATCGGGCGCGAGGCTCGCAAGCAGATTCTGGCTGCGGAGGGACGCCTCCCTGATTGTCTGATCGCCTGTGTCGGCGGCGGCAGCAATGCCATGGGGTTGTTTCACGCCTTTGTGCCGGACAAGAAGGTGAGGATGGTTGGGGTGGAAGCCGCAGGGCTCGGCGTGGAAAGCGGCAAACATGCGGCCCGTTTCGCTGGAGGCCGTCCAGGCGTGCTCCAGGGAACCATGACCTACTTGTTGCAGGACGAGAACGGTCAGGTCAATCTCACCCATTCCGTGTCGGCCGGGTTGGACTATGCGGCGGTGGGGCCGGAGCATAGTTATCACAAGGAAACCAACCGGGCGGAATACACGTCGGCGACGGACGACGAGGCCTTGGCCGCCTTTGACCTGCTTGCGCGGGAAGAAGGGATCATGCCGGCACTGGAAAGCGCCCACGCCATCGCCGAGGTGGTGAAGTGCGCGCCCCGGATGAAAAAGAATCAGATCCTCGTGGTGAATCTGTCGGGACGGGGCGATAAGGATGTGCAGCAGGTGGCCAGAATCAAAGGCGTGACCCTGTAGCAGGATGTCGACCTGGCCTGCCGGCTGCGTTCATGCGGCCGTCAGAGTTTCGATATGGATACCTGGAGACGCCTCACACATTTCTTTCCGTCCGTACTGTAAGGGCCGCTTGACCATCCTACAGAGCGCAATGTTGCTTGATCGCTGAGAGGCAGGGGTACATCGAGATGAATCGTTTAGATCAGACGTTCGGGCGGTTGAAAGCGAAGGGGGAGAAAGCCCTCATCACCTATATCATGGCCGGTGATCCGTCCTTGCAGGAGACGGAACAGTTGGTGCTCGAATTGGAGCGTGCGGGGGCCGACATCATTGAATTGGGGGTACCCTTTTCCGATCCCATCGCGGATGGACCGGTGATTCAACAGGCAGCCGAGCGGGGATTACAAAGCGGCACCTCGCTCCGCAGGATTCTCGAGTCGGTCACGCGTCTGCGCGCCATGACGCAGATCCCTATCGTCCTGATGGCCTATTACAACAACATTCATGCATTCGGAGAAGCGGATTTTTGCAGCAAGGCCGCTGTGGCCGGCGTTGACGGCCTCATCGTTCCCGACATGCCGCCCGATGAAGCGGGACCCCTCCGCGAGCCGGCAGCAACGGCTGGCCTGCACCTGATTTTTCTGTTGGCGCCGACCAGCACGGCGTCGCGCCGCGCCTACGTGGCGAAGGAGTCCGGCGGATTTGTCTATTATGTTTCCATCACAGGCATTACTGGGGCTAAACTGAACGACATGGCGGGTGTGCGAGACAACGTCGCCAAGATCAGGAAGCACACCAAGACACCCGTTGCCGTGGGATTCGGAGTGGCTACGCCGGAAGATGCTGCGCGGATCGCCGAAACCGCAGATGGCGTGATCGTCGGGAGTGCGATTGTCCGTCGTGTTGGAGAACATGGGCAGGATGGCCGACTCGTTCACGAAGTGGGGTCCTTCGTTCGTTCCCTTAAGGCTGCCATGCAGCCCGGATAAGCGGTTCAACGTCGGTATTCCTTCGTCATCACCTTCGCTCGTTTCCAGTTCTGTTTGCAGGCCGATTGTACGCTATTCTTCCGCATCGTGCCTGACTCATATCCTTCTCGGTCCCTTGCCCGCAATCAATTTTCAGCAACAATCAAGCAGAGCGGTCGCGCTCTGTCCTGCAACGATCGATGGTTCACATGAGGAGATGCCATGGCCGTAGCTCGCCGGAAGATCAGCCGCACCACTCGCAAGACGACATCCACGAATGCGTCAGTCGCCGCGCGGAGAAAAACCACCGTGCGCAAGCCGGTTGCTGTTGGAGAAGACCGGCTCCTGCGTGCGCTGCAGCAGGGTCTGTTCAACACCCTGTCGAGTGCTGAAGGGGAAGGGCGTTCGCCCATCGGGGTGGCCGCAGTGTTCGTGCAATTATTCCTGCAGCTGACCAAGGTCCAGGCTGTGGCGCTCTACGTAAGGGATGAGCAAACCCGCGAAATGGCCTGCCTGGCTGAAGCCGGCAGCAGCGATCCATCCATGACGGAGCTGTGGCAGGAAGGGTTGAAGAAAGCGGAGCAGCAGGCTCAGGTTGTCAGTGGTGACTTGTACGGTATCCGACTGCACCGGATTAACCGGTTGGACGGGGTCGTGATGTTTCAGGCCGGCAAGTCCCAGCGATTGCCCGCGCGCAAGCTCCTGTCGCTGTTGACGGCGGGGGAACCCTGGCTGGCGGTCCTGCTGGACCATGCCCGGTTGACGGTGAAATATGCCGCCAAGATTCTTCGTATTCAGCATATGGAGCAGGTGAGCGATATCTTGAATTCGTCCCTGGCCGAGGAAGAAAAATTGCGGAGAGCCTTGGATGCGGCGGTTCGGCTGGTTGAAGCGGAAGCCGGCGCGTTGTTTCTCGCATCCCCCGAGGGAACGTTGAGCTTGTCCGCCATCGGCGGAGAACGCGCCGCCGGGCTCACGGCCTTGCATTCGACGATTGCAGCGGGCGTCCATCGCACGGGGCAGGCCGTGCTGATTACTCAAGGCCCTCAGGATCCGAGACTGGTCGCGGGGCAGGGATGGCAAGCCGCTCTCTCGGTTGCCTCGCTCGTGTCGGTTCCGGTCCGCATGGGCGCGCGGGCGGTGGGGGTGCTGGAAGTGGTTAACCGACGGAGCGGCAAGCCTTTCAGCAACTGGGATGTGTTGGAACTCGCAAGTCTCTCGAATCAGTTTGGACTGGCGATCGACAATCTGAGAAGGGGCGCGGGCAGGGTCTGACGGACAAGCAGAGGGTCAGCGTTTTTCAGGCGGCATGTATTTGATCATGTCAGCCGCCAGCTTCGTGGCAAGGTCCTTCATGTCGGGGCGGATGAAGAGATAACTTTCCTGCACCTGGTGGCGCGCCTTCCAGACGATGGCGCCGTTGATGGCGTCAACCAACCGCATACTTAACCCGACGCGCGCGATGTTATCGCCCTCCTCTCTGGTGTATTCCCACGCATTCACCTTCACCACCAACAGGGAATCTGCGCCCAGGGCATGTCCGATCTTGATTGCGGAATTCTTGTCCGATTGGCCGGTTGTTTCCATGCGCGAGAAATAGGTGACGAGTGCATCAAAAGCGTCTTTTGTCGTCTGGAATGTGTCGGTGACCTGATCCGGCGGGACGACTTTTTCGACCCGGCGGCTCTTGATCAGCACCTTCGCGACGACTTCTTCCACGTCTTCACGCGCACTGTCATAAGTGCCGGAGATCGGAAGGATCGCCATCGTCTTCGGGTAGAACCCCCGCGCGGCTGGTCCTTCCCACATCTCCTGCAAGCCTCCGCAGCCTGCCAGCAGTGCGGTCATCATGAGACAGAGAACAACGCTAATGGTAGAAAATGTGTGTCGGGTCATGGTTCGTGCAATAAGTGTAGCAGATTGATTCACTGTCGGAGGCGACCTTAGAAGGTCACGGCGATGGATCCTGAGGCCAAGGCAGCCTGGTCCCTGAAATCATACCCGCCGGCAATATCGATGCGCAAGGCTAAGACACGAATGCCGAAGCCTGCCGTCGGAATAAAGGGTGTTTTCGCATCCTGCATATTTTTGAACGCACCGAGCCGAAAGGACAGCAGTTCGGAGAGGATCGTCTGTTCTGCACCGAGGCTCAGGACCTGGCTATGCACGCCGGGAGTGAGGGTATTGTTCTTCGTCACGTCCACATCTGCCGTCAATGTGAGGGAATTGTACGGGTTCACGGCGATGCCGGTCCGGACCTGCGGCAAGAGTTTAAATTTGTCGCCGTTCGGCGCATCGAAGGTCGGTGCGTTGATATCCTTTGCGACGATACCCATCCGCAACCAGGAGGAGGGGCGGAACATGGCTCCCACGTCGATGCCGAGCGCGCTCGAGATTTTGGCGCGTCCCATATCCTCGAAGACCTTCACATCGTCGCTCGCGCCGCGGATATTGGTGGCGCCGGTATAGGCCGCGCCTTGGATGACCTTGCCGGTGATGCCGATGGAAAACGTCCGGTCCATAAACGCATAGGCATAGGACAGTGCTGCCTGCCGGACTTCCAGTCCGTTCATGGCGAATTGCCCGTTGACCGTGAGGTTTGTGCCGTTGTTCGAAAACCCCACCGGGCCGCGCAAAAAGCCGCCGGATGTGGCGACGTCCGAGACGTTGAATCCCAACGCATGTTCGCCGAAGTTGCCCTTGACGTAAAATCCGCCGGAGGCGGCCGCCGTCAGGTTGGTGCCGGGCTTGTTCATGCGATCGATCTGCTGTTGGAGCCTGGCGATGTTGCCGCCAGACGTGTCGTTCAAGTTCAGGTTATTGATGTCCTTGATCGTATCGAAGACGTCGCCGCGATCAATCACCTGACCGCCGCCTTGAATCCGCATATCGAATTTTTTGCTCATCGCCATGCCGGCGGGATTCCAGTAGGTGGCGAGCGAGTCGGTTGTCGTGGCCACTCCGGCCCCGCCCATGCCCATCTGGCGTGATCCGACAAACACAAATTCAACGGCTGCCGCCTGAAGCGGCAGGAGGATGGCCAGCAGGACGGCCGTATATCGAATGGAGGATCTGACCTGTGTGTTCATAGACTCAGTGGAACTCCGGCTCGGAAGGATCGATGGCGCAGTCTACGAAAACATGCTGAAGCCGTCAAGAAATGATTGCCGCTCGGAGCTCATCGGAGAAGCTTCGCCTACGACGAGATGATCGCGCCGTCTTGCATGGAGACGATGCGGTCGGCCTGAGCGGAGAGTTTATCGTTGTGCGTGACGATCACAAACGTGGTGCCTCGCGAGCGATTCAGTTGGCGCATGAGGGCAAAGAGCGCGTCGCCCGTATGGCTGTCGAGGTTGCCTGTCGGTTCATCGGCCAACACCAGATCCGGTTGCTGCATCAGGGCCCGCGCCACGGAGACCCGTTGCTGCTCGCCGCCGGACAGTTCGCCCGGTTTGTGATGCAGGCGGTCGCCCAGACCGACTTCGCCGAGGAGTTTTGTGGCTTCGCCGACGACATCGGCCATCTCGCGTTTCTGAATCATCGCCGGCAAACAGGCATTCTCGAGCGCCGTGAATTCCGGCAGCAGGTGGTGAAACTGGAAGACGAATCCCACTCGCTTATTGCGGAACTCTGCCTGCTGTTGCTCGGTGAGCTGGAACAGATTCTGCCCATCGAACGACACGGTGCCTTTGGTCGGCCGATCCAGTGTCCCGAGTATTTGGAGGAGGGTGCTTTTGCCGGCTCCCGATGCGCCCATGATGGCGATCAGCTCGCCGCGCTGAATCCGCAAGTTGATGTTATTCAACACCACCAACTCGCGCCCGCCCATTGGAAAGGTTTTATAGAGGCTGACGACGTCAATCATGGGGTTACTGCACTATGGAATCGTGAACGATCACTGCGTAACGCTCGTAGATCTCTCGGCATGCCATACCTGTCACTCATACCGGAGCGCGGCAGCCGGGTCGAGTTTGGCCGCCTGGAGCGAGGGATACAGCGTGGCGGCGAAACTAATCAGGATAGCCGATCCAGCGACCAGGACCACATCCGATCCCAGAACATGCACTGGAATACGAGAGATGTAATAGACCGTGGGATCAAACGTCCAAAATGTTTGAATCAGCCAGAGAAACGCATACCCGAGCGGGACCCCGATGGCCGCGCCTGAGCAGCCGATGATCAGGCCGTTGAGCATAAAAATCCGCATGATGCCTTTACGGGTCGCGCCCATCGCCTTGAGGATCGCAATCTCGCGCTGTTTCTCCGTCACGATCATCGTCAGGGTGCTGACGATGTTGAACGATGCCACGATCGTGATCAGGACCAGCAGCAAAAACATCATGGTCTTTTCCAGCTTCAGCGCGGAGAACAGGTTGCGATTCATCTGCATCCAGTCTCTGGCCCAAAAGGCAAAGCCGAGCTGTTGCTCGATTGAACGAGCCACGTCGGCTGCGCGAAACACGTCGGCAACCTTGACCTCGATGCCTGTCACCGTGGCACCCATGTTGAAAAATTTTTGCGCTTCACCAAGTTCGATATACGCGAGCGAGGAATCGTATTCGTACATGCCGGATTGGAAGATGCCGACAACGACGAACTGCCGAATTTTCGGTGTCATGCTGGCGCCGGTCACCGGGCCAACCGGAGAGACCACATTGAGGGTGTCTCCCGGGAAGGCGCCAAGCCGCATCGACAATTCTTTGCCGAGAATGATCCCCGGCCGCATGGCGGTATCCGGTCCGTTCGGTTCGCGTTCCTTTTCAGGAATGACGACTTTGGTCGAATGGGAAAGATCGTCGAGGTTACCATTCACCAGGTTGTGCGCCAGCTCGGTCACGGTGCCTTCACGCGCCGGATCGATCCCGCGCAGGATGATGCCTTGGACGCCGGATGGAGAGGTGAGCAGGACTTGCCTGAAAATGAAGGGCGTCGCCGCCAGCACCTCCGGGACACCTGCGACTTTCTTCACCTGCTCCTCGTAATCGACCATGGACTCTTTCATGCGGTCGTTCACGAGAATATGGGCGGTGGTGCCGAGGATCTTGGCCTGCACATCCTCCTTGAACCCCGTCATGATTCCGACGGTGCCGATCAAGGCTGCCACGCCGAGCGTAATGCCGACGATGGACACGATCGTATTGAAGGAAATGGTGCGGTTGCGCCGCTTGGCGCGCAGGTAGCGCAGGCCGATGAAGATTTCGTAGGGAAGCGCCATGTCTACTTTTCAGGCCTGAGTTGCGGGAAGAGGACGACATCCCGGATGGAAGCCTGATTGGTGAACAGCATGACGAGACGATCGATGCCGATGCCTTCGCCGGCGGTCGGCGGCATGCCGTATTCGAGGGCGCGCAAGAAGTCTTCGTCCACCCGATGGGCTTCTTCGTCGCCGGCCGCATGTTGGGCGGCTTGGGCTTCAAAGCGCTCCCGCTGATCGAGCGGATCGTTCAACTCGGAGAAGGCATTGGCGATCTCGCGCCCGGCGATATACAGCTCGAACCGGTCGGTCAACGAGGGATCGGAATCCTTGCGGCGTGCGAGGGGAGAGATCTCAATCGGGTAGTCGGTAATGAATGTCGGTTGCTGGAGTTTCGGTTCGACGGTTTCTTCGAAAATGTCGTTCAAGATGTTGACCAGCGGTTCCTTCGGGGACACCTCGACGCCGAGCTGTTTGGCTGCGGCGAGGGCTTCGTCGCGATGTGTGAGGACCGACGGGGGCAAGCTGTTCACCTCCAGGATCGCCTGATGGTAGGACCAACGGCGCCAGGGAGATCCCAGATTGATCTGGGCGCCCTGATACTCGATCGTCGTCGTGCCCAGAATGTCCTGCGCCAATCGGCTGAAGAGTTCCTCGGTCAGAATGATGAGATCCTGGTAGTCGGCATAGGCGACGTAAAACTCCAGCATCGTGAATTCGGGGTTATGAATTGTCGAAATGCCTTCATTCCGGAAATTGCGATTGATTTCGAAGACGCGGGGAAACCCACCGACGATCAGCCGCTTGAGGTAGAGCTCCGGTGCGATGCGGAGATAGAGTTCTGCATCCAAGGCATTGTGATGGGTGACAAAGGGTTTGGCCGCCGCGCCGCCGGGAATCGGATGCATCATCGGCGTTTCTACTTCGAGGAAGCCGCGCTCGATGAGGAACGCGCGAATCCCGGACACGATGTGACTGCGTAGCGCGAAAATCTGGTGCACCTGCGGGTTGGCGATCAAGTCGACATAGCGTTGCCGATACCTGGTTTCCACGTCGGTGAGCCCGTGCCATTTTTCCGGTAACGGGCGAAGCGCCTTGCTGAGAAATGTCAGCGTCTTCGCCTCGACGGTGAATTCGTTGGTCTTGGTGCGAAAGAGAATGCCCGTCACGCCGATCCAATCGCCGAGATCCAATCCCTCGGAAATCTGGTGGGCCTGGTCGCCCAGCGTGTCTTTCTTCAAATAGACCTGGAGACGGTCCGCGCCGTCTTGCAACACGGCGAACGCGGCTTTGCCGAAGCGGCGCAACCCGACGATACGGCCGGCGATAGTGCAGCCGACCTGTTCCTGTTCGAGCACCTCTTTGCTCTTCTCTCCATGCAGGCGGATGAGCTGCCCGGCGCGGTCCTTGATCTCGTAGCGCGTGCCATAGGGCGCCACACCGAGCTGACGGAGGTAGTCGAGTTTCTTGATGCGTTGTTGCCGTTGATCGTTTAATTCATCCATGGATGGGTCTCTCGTCGTTCGTATTTCGTCTCTCGTCTTACGTTTCACGCCTCGCGCTGTACGCTACAGGTCGTCATCCGTCATGGCCACCGGCTGGGGCGTCTTGCCGCCGGTCATTTTTCTCTGCAGATAGGCTTCGATGAAGCCGTCCAAGTCGCCGTCCATCACCGCCGATACCTGGCCGACTTCATAGCCGGTTCGATGATCTTTGACCATCTGGTACGGCTGGAAGACGTAGGAGCGAATCTGGCTGCCCCAGGCGATATCTTTTTTCTCGCCGACGATCGCGTTGAACTCGGCTTCCTTCTTGCGCTGTTCCACTTCGAAGAGACGGGCTCTCAAAATCTTCATGGCCCCGTTACGATTCTGAAGCTGAGACCGCTCGTTTTGGCATTGCACGACGATGCCGGTGGGAATGTGGGTGATGCGAATGGCCGTCTCGACCTTATTCACATTTTGACCGCCTGCGCCGCCGGCCCGGAACGTATCGACCCGCAGGTCTTTATCCTCGATGACCACCTCTACGTCATCGTCGAGCTCCGGATAGACGAACACGGAGGCGAAGGACGTATGTCGGCGCTTGTTTGCGTCGAACGGAGAAATTCTCACGAGACGATGCACTCCGGCTTCGGCTTTCAAATAGCCATAGGCATAGGGGCCGTTGACGGACAATGTCGCGCTCTTAATGCCGGCTTCATCGCCTCCTTGCAAATCCAAGGTCTCGACCTTGAAGCCCTTCTGCTCGGCCCAGCGAACGTACATCCGCAGGAGCATTTGCGCCCAGTCTTGCGACTCGGTGCCGCCGGCGCCGGGGTGGATGGCGAAGATGGCGTTGTTCGCGTCCAGTTCGCCCGAGAGGAGCAACTCGATGCGGAACTGGGCGACGGCTTTTTCGAAGGGCTCGAGGTCGGCCGTCAATTCCTGCTCCAATCCGGCATCGCCTGATTCCAGCGCCAGTTCCAGGAGCGCCTCGATATCGCTCTGACGGCGTTCGGTGTCGCGCCAGCGCGAGAGTTCTCGATCCAGGGCAGCCTTGCGGCGGTTTACCTTGGCGGCAGCCTGCGTATCTTTCCAGAAATCCGGCTGGGAGGTTTTGACGTCGATGTCGTTGAGTTCAGCGGTCATCCGAGCCAGGTCAAAGATGCCCCCGTAGCTGCGCTAACTGTTCACCGAGGGTTCGCACACGGGTCCGGACATCATCCAACATGGCACGGTCCTTTCATTCTCAGGCTGGTCGCCCGGCAGGTTCGCCTCCGGCTGGTTCGGCGTTAGGCGAGAAGTAGCCGGTCAGGCACAAAAGCGTGATGAGTATAGCACAGGCATAGGCAAAGAGATCACCGTATTGGGCGTAAAAGGTCTGTGGATGACTGACAGGAATAGTCCCTCGCAAGGCTTCCTGCGTGAAGATGGAGGATTGTTGCAATACACGGCCGTACGGGTCGATGAATCCTGAAATGCCGGTATTCGCCGCCCGCGCGAAGGCGACATGATTCTCCACCGCGCGAAAGACCACCATGCCGAAATGTTGATAGGGGGCCGACGAAGGACCGAACCAGGCGTCATTGGTGACGGTGACCATGAAGTCCGCTCCATTTGCGGCAAATTGTCGCACGAGATTGGGGAAAATGACTTCATAACAAATGACCACGCCGAACTTCAGATGGAAATCCGCGTTGGTGGCGGCGGTCATGGAGGGTGTCTTCTCGTGCGGTTTGAACATCAACAGCGTCGAGCCCGGGCCGGCCTCGAAGTCGCCGATCCCCTCCACCAGCTTGTCGAGAAAAAACAGCAGTGAGTTGTGAAACGGAATGTACTCCCCGAAGGGCACGAGATGCTGCTTATCGTAGCGTCCGAGGATCTGGCCGTCGGTGGCCAAGAGGTAGGCGCTGTTCAGCAAAAACGGTTTTCCATCCGGATAACGCCGTAGTGCCGGGCTGCCGAATAACAGCGGCGCGCCGGCGCGGCGTGTCATATCATTGACGATGGCCCGGTATTGCGGCTCCATTTCGAACACAAAGGGTGTGGCGGCTTCCGGCCAGACGATAAGATCCAGGTTCTCTCCCAACCCGGCGGTCAATCGATCATAGCGAGACATGGTTTCCTGGCGGAAGGCCACATCCCATTTCTGAGCTTGTTCGACGTTGGGTTGAACGAGGCCGACGGACAACGTGCGCGGTGTGGCATGTTGCGCGGCGGACAAGACGCTTGTGCCGTAAAAGAGGGCCACGCCAAATCCTGACGCGGCTGCAACCAGTGAGGGCCACGGAAAAGAACGGATTTGGAAACCGCGATAGGCTTTGAAGCTCCAAATGAGTGTTTCCGCCAACGCGGCATTCACCAGCACGAGTAGGAACGAGACCCCGTAGACTCCAAAATGGTCGGCGAACTGAATGATGGACAGCCATTGGTACTGAGAATAGCCGAACAGCGCCCATGGCAACCCGGAGAGAAAATAGGTGCGGATCAATTCGAGCGTGACCCACAGGAAGGGCGCCGGCAGAAATCCCAGCGTGGGGAAGGCGGTTCTGATCCAGGAAAGCGCCCCTGCATAGACCGCCAGATACAGGCCGAGATACACCGTGAGCAACAACATTACCAGCACGGCAATCGGCAGGGGCACCTTGCCGTACACGTTCATGGCCGTGATCACCCAAAACATGGCGCCGGTGAAGGCCAGGGTACCAGCGAGCCATCCCACACGGAAGGCGCGCCGTGGCGAGACATATTCCACGGCGATGTGCAGCGGGACCAGGGCAAACCAGGCCACGATGCCGAGGTCGAATGCCGGAAATGATAGGGGGTAGAGAAAACCGCTCGCGCAGGCAAGCAGAATGAGGCGTGCGCGGGAGATGGTCATTAGCCGTAACTTAACGAAAGCCTTGAGTAGATTCAACAGTCCTGTTTCGCGGTCGATTCCGCATCGTCCTGGTTTTGGAGATGCCGTCGAGCAGATTGCTATCGTTGGTGTCCGCCGGATGGGCCGAAGCGTCCCGGAGTGGGCGGGACGGCAGGCGCTTGCGGCTGGGGGATGGCCATGCCCTTGGGCTGTAGCGGGAGCAGAGGGGCAGGTGTCAGGAGATTGGGCGGCGTCGGCGTTCCAAAAGGGGTGACCGTGCCGGGAGTGGCCCCATGCGGCCCGCTAAAACTGTGAGAGGGAATGCCTGATCCGAGCAGCGTAGGATTTTTATTTCCGTGCGTATCAGAATAGATGGCACTGCCGTCGCCCAGCGGAGATATCGTGCCGGTGGTGCCATTGGATTCCCGAAACGGAAAGGGCTGTGCACTGGCGTCGCAGAGTGGCGAGGCCAGTGACCACATGAAGAGCAACAACATTGTCGCAATGGTTGGCATGCAGCCTCTCACGAAGAAACCAGGCCACCGTACTGTAAACATCCTATCAGAAGGCGGAGGTCCGACGGGAATGACACGTCAGTCGAGGGTCGACATGTCCCGATGGCTGGCAGGCCGCGCCGGCTCTCGACTTTTCCCGTCTTGACCGATTTTTTTGCGAAGCGTAGACTGATCGCATCGTATTTAGTACCACCCTTTGATCAGGTGGTGACATGGTCTCCCGTGGCAGACATGACCGCGGCCCCGACCACGCCAGTTCTGTCTCGTCTCCCTCCTCCTTCTCTATTCCACCACGTCCATATTGCTTGGCAGGCGCGTCCGGGAGTCTGTCCGTGTGTGCCCAGCCGAAGGCGTATATTCACGAACCGCAGGTATCACCTTACTCAAAGGAGGCCTGTGTATGCAGAGACGACAGGGATCCCGTGCCGTTCAACCTACGGCGTGCCGGCATCCTGCCAGTTTGCCCCGCGCCGGATTATCTGAGGCAGGAAGGAGGGGGCCATGGGACGCAAATATGACCTCGTGGATGTCATGGCAGCTGTCGGATTGGTGGCTACATTATTCGGCGGATATCTGCTCGTCACGGCTGCCGACGGATTCTGGCAGGCGCCGATCTCTCCCACCATGAACAGTGTCATCGCCGGCAATGAACCTTCCACCGGCATGCAGTATCTCCAGCCGGTGTTAGGACAAGCCATCGTGCAAGATTTGTTGCTGGACCGGGATGCTGGCGCAGCCTTGTCGGCTTCTGCCATGGAACTGAATCGAGCCGTCAGTGAATCGGAGCGGATATTCACCGCGCTGTTGAGTCCGCTGGTGCTGGCGGAATTGCGCGCCTTCGGGCAGGAGACCGATCATCGGGCGCGAATGCAGTATGTGATGGGCAAGTCCATCGTCAATCAGACGCGCCGCGGCATCGCGGCCGGAATTCTTTCCGCTGACCAGTACGGCGGAGAATTCAATACCAACCTGATCAGGACGGCCGAGTTGATCGGGCAGCGGATGCATGACCAGTTTGAGGCCACCAGGCAGCCGGCACTAGGTCAATCGATCATCGAGGCTATTCAAGAAGAAGATCGGATGAATGCCACGGCGCAGGAACGAGTCGGTCGGGCTGTGGTCCAGGTCACTCAGGCGCAGGAACAGTATGCGGAGGCGAAGGCCGAGCGGCAGATCCAGTTGGCGAGTGCGACGGTTGCGGCGGTCCGTACCGATGCGTTGATGGAGCGGTTGGCCCTCTTGGAAAACATGTCGGCTGATCGGACAATGATCGCCCATCACCGGATTGCGAGCGCCGACGTCTCTCGCGGGTCTCTGATTCTGGCGTGCATCGGGCTCATTGCGCTGTTCGTGGGCGGGTTAGCCTTCAGTAGCCGGAAAGGCGAGGTGGAGAGTATCCCGCTCTGGAAGCTGGAAACATTACTGCAGTTGCATCGGTCGGGTCGATAGGCGGATCCCCCTGGGAATCGATGGGCGATTCCCAGGGCCAGAGAGGAGGTCGATTATGTCGTGGGAGAACTGGGCTGTGGCGATCGGATTCGGCACGCTCCTTATGATGTTCTTCGGCTTGATGGAGCTGTTCTTTGCCGGGCCTCGGCATCCCGTGGATCAGTCACCGCGGAAATAACATTCAGTTCAAGCAGGACCAAAGGCCCGGCAACATCACTTTCGCCATGGCTTTGAGTTCGGCTTCCGATTGCGGGGGAACATCAGCCAGGGCGATACCGAAGTCGTGGCCTTTTGACCAGCGCACGGTCGCGCGGCGGATCAGCATGGGAATGTCGGGAGTGGCTTGAATCACGATGACCACCAACTCCATACCGACCGTCACGGCTTCGCTTCCGCGCACGCGTCCCCCGGCGATATTGAAATCCTCCGTCACCCCGATGGTTTGAAAGGAGCCATTGGAATAGTAGATCGGGTATTGCACGGGGATGCGTCTGGTTCCGCGTTCGCGATAGGAAGCGTTCATCTCGTCTCAGTTCCTTTCATCACGTGGCGACGGTTCGTCTCCCGTGCCACCGTACAACGTTTCGATACCCTGTCCTGGCCCAGCATCAGTGCGGCGGCGATCATGCCTCCCAGCAGGTCATTCCACACATCGTCGAGGGAGGCTTCCCGCCCGGGAGCCGTGCCTTGCGCCACTTCCGTCCAAAGGCCGAATACGCCCGTTGTTAGGATTCCGATGCAGGTCGCGTGAATGACCGGCCAGCCGCGACGAAGCAGTCCCCACATCACTAACCAGGCAAACACCCCGTAGGCCGGCGCATGCGCTCCATCGCGCCAGGTTCCCGGTACGAGTTCAATGAGGGAACCACCCCATCCGATGCCTGGGGCGGCCACCGCGAGTCCGACCAGCAACAGCATGTAGCTCAGAATGACGAGGCCGGCAAACACCATACGAGGGACGACTCCGGTGAGCTCACGTGACCTTGCGCAGAGTACTGTGCAGGACGCGGAGCGCACCATCGGTCCTTCGGCCAAGTGGATAGTGCTTTGGAGGGGAGAGTGCCCGCTGGAGGGTCAGCCTAGTGGTACGGCTAGGCGAGAGCAAAAACGGCCCGGAAGCGAGGGCTCACGGTTTTGTTTCAGGCTTCTGGTGCTGCCACTCCCGCGGATTGGCAGAGTGGGCTTGGTAGGCATGGCCGAATCCGAGCACCAGGTGGGCGTCGGTCATGCGCAGCTCCCAGATGCCAAAGTCGCCGAAGCCGAATAACATCCGTGATTGTGGAAATTGTGCCAGGTATCGCTCCTTCACCTTGTCATACGACTCGTGGGACGGAGGAAGAATGGCGCCGGTACCTTGCAGGTTGAGGCGCTGCAATGCTGACGGGTTTTTTCCGGCTCCGTCCGGTTGGGCGATAAACAGACTGACGCGTGAATCTCCGAGCATGTGTTGGGTGTGCGAGGCCAGACGGCTGAGGTGGAGGTAGACGCGGGACCAATCGTCTCCAAGGAGATAGGGGACATGAGAGCCGAAGGGGTGACCCTGTTTGAGCGTCAACAGCACGGCGACTCGCACGCGCACGACAAGTGCATCGCACGCGGCCTGAACCTCTTCGGTTCGCATGGCATCTGGCATGGGCATAGGTATGGTCCACCCTCCGTAGAGCCATTGTAGCTGCCCCGGATCGATTGTCCAGTCATCTGACAATGCAGACAGTTGCCGACGGAAGCTCTTGGCGAATCACGCTTTGCGTCCAAGATGGGCGCAAGCTAATATGTGCCCCTGGCGATAGCGCAGAAGGTGATGAGAACAAGGGAGACGCAGACCATGAGACACATGCAATGGGGATTCGCGCTGGCAGGTATCTGTGTTGTGATCGGTTTGAATGGCTGCGGCGGGAAGCAGGCTGAGATCAAGGAAGACCGGTTGACTGTCGGACGCGTGCAGGGGGAAGTGAAAGTCGGCATGTCGGCCGCGCAGGTGGCCGAACTCCTGGGCTCGCCGAATATCGTGACCACCGACGACAAGCGGCGGGAGGTGTGGATTTATGACAAGGTGTCGACGGATCGGGTCGATACCTCCAGCTCATCGTATGCAGGGCTCATTATTCTGGGCGTCAACTCCAGTGATCACTCCAGCTCTCAGCGCCAGCGCACGTTGACCATCATCATTAAGTATGACGAAGAGAAGAAGGTCAGAGATTTTGCCTACAACTCGACTCAATTCTAACCGGTCTGTCCCAAGAGTCGGACGCGGGTGTGCTGCCCTCATCCTGGCGCTCGCCTGCGGGATGTTCCTTGGCGGCTGTGCGGAGCGTACGCCGCCGGCGCATTTTTTTGAGCTCTCGCCACAGAGCAGTGCCAATCGGGCGATGCAAACCCGTCTCTTTGAAACCGGGGCTGATCATGAATTGTTGTCGGCCTCGGCCGCCTCGCTACAAGATCTCGGGTTTCAGATAGAAGAGAGTGTGCGCGAAGTGGGGCTGTTGCGCGCGGCGAAAGAGCGCAGCGCCCGGGAGTATGGTCAGTATCGCAACCGCTTCCTGATCTGGCTGATGTCGCTCGGTCACCTGGTGATCCCTGTCGATTTACATCAAAAAATTGCGGCGACAATCGTGATACGTCCGGCGAACCAGGGTGACGCGAGGCGGGAAGTCCGGATCATGTTCTATCGGGTGATCTGGAAGGGGGACGGGCAGGCCGATCGCAATTATATCCCGCCCGGCGAGCAGAAAATGGAAATGATTCGGGATCCCGAGATCTATCAGCAATTTTTTGCGAAGCTTTCCAAGGCCGTCTTCTTGGAACCACATTCGATTTAACGGCGAGGACACATGAATCGGACACAATTCATCGGAGCTGTGGGGATCGTGGCGGCTACTTTGGCGTTGCAAGGCTGTGCGGCTCCGGAGCCGCGGCAAGAGCTGTTCGCGCCGACCGATGCGCAGATGAAGATCCGGAGTGCGCAGAGCCGCATGTTCGAGGTGACCGATTCTGCGGTGGCTATGCGCGGCGTGATCGCGGCCTTGCAGGATTTGGGATTTATTATTGAACGGGCCAACGCGCCGCTTGGCCTGGTGACCGCGGCACGTTTCGCCGAGCCCAATTATTATGACGTGCTCGGGGTGACGGTGACGGTGAGGCCTCAAGAAGCCGGCAAGACCATGATCCGGGCCAATGCGATCTATAACAGCAAGCCGATCGAGGATCCGAAGGTCTATCAGAACTTTTTTGCCGCGGTGGAGCGGTCATTGTTTTTAGTGAAGGACTAGCTCTGTGACCGGCCTCCGTTGTTCAATGCTATCCCCATTTCGCCGTTCTACCAGTCGATCACTCGCGCAGGGTCTCGTTCTGTTAAGCGTATTGACGGCCGGCTGTTCGCCCTATGAGTGGCGACATGAAAATCAATGGGAATCGCGTGACCAGATCTGGCTGTCAGAGGCAAGCCAGGTCAAGGTACGGGCGGCGCAAAGCCGGGTATTCGACCAGGCTGACCGGCTCAAGACCATTCAGGCGGTCGTCTCCACCTGTCAGGATCTGGGATTTGCCGTGGAAGTGCTGGATGAAGTCCTCGGTATCGTCTCGGCAAAGAAGTTCGATGACTACGAGCCGTCTCGTTTGGGCGACGCGTCCTATCATCTCTATCGGGACGACGGGCTGTTGATCGTGAATCAACACTTCCGCAGCTGGGGACCGTTTTACCATCGGAGCAATCTCGTTCGTCTCACGGTGACTGTTCGGCCGCGCGGAGAGGCGCAATTGGTCGTGCGGGCCAGTGCACAGTACTACCTGAAAGCGGTCGAGTCTCCCGAGCCCTACCAGCAATTTTTTCGCACATTGGAACAGGCGCTCTTCATTCAGGCAAGCACGTTGCCGTAGTGTGAGCGTAAAAGATCGTCAACAGATCCGTCAGCGGCGGTATTCGCGGACGGAATGTTTGTGGGCGCCGTTCATCATGCCGGGCGCGAGGACCGGATCGAGGTTAAATGCCACGCTGATGCGTGGTGCTGTTCCGTGGTAGGTGTTCACGGCATGGAAGAGCCATCCGGGAAACCGCACACATTGGACCGATACCGGCGCAGAGGAGATACTGGTTCCCGCGTCGTGCAATTCGGGCATGCTGTACTGAAGATACGGCGCCAGCATGCGCGGTAAACAGCCGCGAGGATCGTACATCAGTAACTCTCCGCCCGTCTCTTTCGTGGAATAGACCTCGCCGACATCCACATAGAACACGCCGGCCCAGAAACTGCCGGGGTGGAAATGGGCCGCATTGATGCTGCCGTTTCGCTGCATGTTCACCCATAGTTCGACCACATTCCAGTCCGGTCGGCCGGTGCCCGGTCCGCAGTGCTGCGACACGGTGGTAACCTGTTTCGCCATTTCCAAAACCGGAACAACCAGTTCACGCAACGGTTCGCCCATTCGAGCATGGGCCGGTCGTGAGGCGACGACCAGCCGACGACTTCGGTATCTCGATGGATCGGCACGGACGCCTCCCGTTCAAGAATCAAGGTCGAGAGCGGGGCGTTGATGCGTTGATGGTCAGCCAGAGTGAAGACCGGCAGAGGCGTGGAAAAGAGCGGCGTGATGTGTATCTCGATCTCGGTCGGCATGGAGAGTGTCCCATACTGATCTACGAGCGAGGACGAGTGCACCGTATTCCCCCGTAACAACGCAAGTCAACCTAGTGGACTGTAACAGTTAATTTGGGAGTAATTTGTTGCTGTGATGCCGCTGTATTCACTCCCATTTGCGTCACATCATCACACTGTTCATGGTTACGGTGATACTACCGATCTAATCGTTACAGTCCACTAGATGTTTACCCAGGAGGAGTGGCGGGGCTTTTTCGGGACAATCGGAGGGAGATTGGGAGTGACCCAAGAGCTGCTGGGCAAGAGGCGGGAAGGCTCCTTGACAGGGCGTTGCCGTCGGCCTAGCCTGATGGGGCCACGATCGATCTACTCTATAACCAGGGAGGCCATCATGTCTGTCGCCCGTGTGACGGAAATCATTGCCGCATCCCCGAAGAGTTTTGACGATGCGATTCATCAAGGCATCGCCCGCGCGAACAAGACGTTGCAGCACGTCAGGAGTGCGTGGATCGAAGATCAGAAGGTGGATATCGAGGATGGGAAAATCACGCAGTATCGCGTGGCCTTAAAAGTGACGTTCGTGCTCAACGAATAAGGACGCATTATGAAAAATGTCGAGATGTCCGTCGAGGGAACCTGGTTGACCATCAAGGTGGATTTGTCGAAGGAGTTCGGCCCCTCGGCGTCGGGCAAGACCACCATCATCGCCTCCACGGAGGGCAATGTCACGATCCCAGGACGCGAGGAAAAGATCGGCCTCAATGTCTACCGGAAAAAGTAACGGCGAGGGCGCCTGACCGCGCCTGTCCCGTCGATGAGCGGGAAGAATGGAGACCAAGCGGGCGAGAACAGTGAAGCCGAGAGCATCATGTCCATCGAGCGGGCCGCTGGATTCTTGTCGTCAAAAAGAGGACAATGCCATCCAGTGCGGGAACCGGGTCGTACACGAACTCTCGGGCGTCGTTGACCGCCATGCTGAGAACTCAGCCCAGTGCCGCCAAGGGGCCTGCTCCCACGATTCTCATCGTGGACGATGATCCTGACATTGCGCTCGTCTTGAAGGACCTCCTCGAGCATTCCGGATACCAGGTTCAGGTTGCCGTCACCGGCGCGGAAGCGCTGAGCAGGGTGAAGGCGGAATCGTGCTCGGCCGTGCTTCTCGATCTCATGTTACCCGATATGGATGGCCTCTCAGTGCTGACCCTGTTGAAGGGGATGGACCCCGCGCTGCCGGTGATCATGCTGACGGCATTTGTGGAGGTGGCCAAGAAACACGCGTCGCTCACCGAGGGCGCCTTCGGCTATCTCACCAAACCCTATGACGGCGAGGAATTGAAGGCCCTGATCAAGCGGGCGGTCGGGGTCAAACATTTGTCCCTCGAGGCCGCTTCGGCAAAGCAGGCGCTCACCGCCAGTGAAGACCGGTTCCGCGAAGTGGTGCAGACGGCTCCGGACGCCATTGTGCTGGCAGACGGCGACGGGCGCGTGTTGTCGTGGAATAGCGCGGCAGAGCGGCTGTTCGGTTATCGGGCGGAAGAGGTCCTGGGGCAATCCCTGACCATGATCATGCCCGAACGGTATCGCGCCAATCACGAGCGGGCATTGGAACGGGTGCGCACGACGGGCGATGTGCGCTTGAAGGGGACCGTCGTCACCATGCATGGCCTGCATAAGGACGGACGGGAATTTCCGATTGAGATGTCGCTCAGTAGTTGGATCTCGAGCGGCACGCGTGTGCACTGCGGGATTGTGCGTGACATCACGGCGCGGAAAGAGGCGGAGGCGCGGCTGCTTCAACAGCAGATCGAGCAACAGGCGCTGTTGGATCTGATCCCGGCCATGGTGTGGTACAAGGATTCCCACAATCGCATTCTTCGCGCCAACCGGCGAGCGGCAGAGTCCATCGGGAAAACCGTGGCGGACATTGAAGGGCGATCGACCGATGAGTTCTATCCGGAGGAGGCCGAACGCTACCATCAGGACGATTTGGAAGTCATCGTGTCGGGCCGACCGAAACTCGGCATCATCGAACCCCACCGGGCGGGAGGGAAGAAACAGTGGGTGCAAACAGACAAGGTGCCATACCTCGACCCGCAGGGAAAGGTGCTCGGCGTGTTGGTGTTCGCGCAAGACATCACGGATCAAAAGCGACATGAAGCGGCGCTTCGCGAGGAGCGGGACCTCGTCCGAATGGTGATGGAGGCGGCCGGCAACGGCATCGTGATCGTGGATGGGACGGGAACCATTCTCTCCGCGAATGTGCGGGTGGCGGAATTATTCGGGTATGCCCAAGGCGATCTGCCGGGGCAATCGCTCCAGCGGCTCATTCCTTCACTCTTCAGTTTTGGGAAATTCGAGTTGGCATCTGATCGCTGCGCTTCGACGAAGCGGGAGTCATTACCGCCCAATTCCACATGCGTCGGCCTGCATAAGGACGGCGTGGAGATTGCCGTCTCGATCAGCTCGACGATGTTGATGACGGCGAATGGCGCGCATGGCGTTATTGCCATCCATCCCCTGGGCGGCGCCGGATGAACCTGCGCTTTGCGTTCATCATTTTGCTGTTGGCCTTCATTGCACTGCTGCTGGCCATCGGCGTCCTGACGGCGATCCGGTGGCTCAAGATTCACTACCCTGAGCGTGCCAACGCCATCCTCACTGCAAGCGCGGTGATGCTCGCCGGCGCCGTGATCATGACCATCGTCGAACTGAACGATCGGCCGATGTTTCGCCCGCATGACCTCATCACCTTGCAAGAGCCGGTGGTGGCACGGACCATTCCCGTGGATCGTGTGGCAGGGAGTACCACCTGTATCATAGACCTACATGAACATCTGGGCGTGCTGGAGATAGAGATCGAACAGGGCGCGCTGAAGGCCCGGGTCGAAAGCAACAATACCTCCGCGCCGGTCTTTTGCCCGATCGGCACTGAGGTGCGCATCGATCTGAACTGGCTTCATCGCCTGACCGTTACTCGCCGACAAACGCAGGTGAGCGGGTCGTAGATAACCGGGAGCGCGCTCTTGACTGATCGATGTGGAGAGGCCTATCGTACCCGAGTGGGGGGAGTTAACGCCCCGGGGGAATATGTACAAAAAGGGGATTGAGTGTTGAGGATGGTGTGCATGCCCGGCTTGTACCGGGAAGCCTGAAGTCCTCCCGAGATCTCCGCCGTATCTACCTCTCCTCGGTAGGTGCGTCCTCCTCCCACCCAAACAGTCCTCCTCGCAATTCCCTCCTTGCAACAGTGGATCGTGTCCCTTCCGCGACAGGTTGCGCATCAGGCGCAGCCGACCGGAATTTCCTCAAGGCTTGACTCTCCGCAACGTTCCCTGTAAACGACGAGGAGGATACGTATCGCGCCTGTCCCTGCGCCTTGCCGATTCGCTGAATCCCTTTGCTTGAGAGGTTGAATGGCCACCAAGAGATCATCGCCACGTGCCGAGTCTTCCACATCCGCGTCTCCCTCCGAATCCACCGAACCTGAATCGGCCGTCTCACGGAATAAATCTGGCGCCGCACAAAAATCTGCGCCTGCGGTCACGGCGGTGGAAATGGGCGCGCGGCAGCGCGAGATCTCGGTGTCCGAATTCTTCACGAAGAATCGGCACCTGCTGGGATTCGACAATCCGCGGAAGGCGTTGCTGACGTGCGTGAAAGAAGCCGTCGACAACTCGCTCGATGCCTGTGAAGAAGCGGGCATCCTTCCTGACGTGACGGTGAAACTGGAAGTGGTCACGAATGGACCCTCTCCAGTCGCACCGAGCCAGGCAACCCGCTTCCGCATCACGGTGACCGACAACGGCCCGGGGATTGTCCGCCAGCAGATTCCGCGCGTCTTTGCGAAGTTGCTCTATGGGTCCAAATTTCACCGCATGCGGATGAGCCGGGGACAGCAGGGCATCGGCATTTCCGCGGCCGGTATGTACGGCCAGCTCACGACCGGGAAACCGGTCAAGGTGATCTCCCGCACCGGGCCACGAGCCGCGGCTCATTACTTCGAAGTGCAAATCGACACGAAAAAGAATGAACCACTGGTGCATGAGAATAAACAAATCGAGTGGTCGCAACCGCAAGGCACCGAGGTGGTGCTGGAAGTGGAAGGCCGGTACCAGAAAGGTCGCGCCTCGGTGGATGAATGGCTGGAACAGACATCGATTGCCAATCCGCATGTGCGACTGACGTATCATACGCCGGAAGGGGAACAGAAGAATTACCCTCGCACCTATCATGAGTTGCCGCCGTCGCCTAAGGAGATCAAGCCGCATCCCTACGGCATCGAGTTCGGAGCGTTGCTCAAGATGTTGCAGGATACGAAGAGTCACACGGTCGCATCGTTTTTAGCCAGTGACTTTTGCCGGGTGTCTCCCGCGCTGGCCGAGGAGATCTGCAAAGCCGCAAAACTGTCGCCCGCGACCACACCTCGCGATGTCAAACCTCAGGCGGCGGAGACGCTCTACAAAACCATTCAAAGCACCAAGATCATGGCCCCGCCGACGAATTGCATTTCCCCGATCGGCGAAAAGGCGATTCTTTCGGGCCTCTATAAGCAGATCAAGGGCGAGTTCTATACGGCGGTCAGTCGGCCACCGGCCGTGTACCGCGGATACCCTTTTGTCATTGAAGCCGGGCTGGCATTCGGGAAAGGGCCGGAAGAAGTCTCGAAGCCGCAGCGAGCGGCGGTCCCGCTGGCGGAAGGCGAAGATCAGGGCAACGACACCGAGCAGGCGCGGGTGATCCGATACGCCAACCGGGTGCCGTTGCTGTATCAACAATCAGCCTGCGCGACCTTCAAAGCGGTACTCAGTACCACGTGGCGGAATTATGGCGTGAGCCAGTCGCGAGGCGCGTTGCCTGCCGGACCGATGGTGATCTTTGTCCATATGGCCTCCGTCTGGGTGCCATTCACCAGCGAGTCGAAGGAAGCCATCGCCGACTACGACGAAATTCAGAAGGAAATTACCCTGGCTCTGCGCGAAGCCGGCCGGCGGTTGGGAATTTTTCTGCGCAGGCGCGAACGGGCTGCCAGCGAATTCCGGCGGCGCAACATCTTCGAACTCTATATCGAAGAAGTGGTTGCCGCGTGCAATCGGTTGAAGGGCGGAAACTTGCCCACGGAAAAATTGAAAGAACAGCTGCACAAAATCGCCAGTTCACGGACGGGTGGCCTCAAGACGGATGAAGCGCTCGGGAAAACCGGCGCCGGACCTGAAGGGTTGCCCCATTCCATCATCGTCACAGCGGAAGGCATTGAGGGAGAGCGCGAGATCGCCGGGAATGTCCCTGCGCCAGCGGATGGTCCGGTGAACTCGGCCTCTTCTGACACCGCTTCCTCGACGAAGATTCCCACAAAAGGCAGACGGGCGGTCGTAACCGCGCCTCGGTCGAAAATAAGTCGGTCTGTCTCGAATGACAAACGGAAACCCGGGCAGCAGGAGCTATTCGCCGAAGCGGCTGATGGGAGGAAGGCGTCAGCTCGGCAGGCACCCGCTAAGACGGCGACAGCCACTCGCAAAAGGAAATAGGACAGCTTATGGCACAGGCAAAACCGAAAAAGAACGGTACAGTGGCAAAAAAGCTGGTCGGCATGGCCGATGTCGTCATTTCCGCGGCACAACGATCGAAAGACCCGACATTCGAGATTCCCATTCGAGCGCTGTCCAATGTCTCGTTCAATCCCCGTAAGGGCCTGATCGAGATGGGTGAGAAGAAACAAGCGCGCACGTTCTTCAACGTCGGCATGGCCAAGAAGTTTATGCAGACGATGCTGGTGGCCGACGCCCTGGCTGAGCTGCAGCAGGCCGATTTGACCACCTCGTTGAGGGAAATCTATTACCGCACCAAACACACGATTCAAGATTCGCACGAGAACACGTTCGATACGCAGGATGAGTCCGATCCGATCATCGAGGATCTGGAGGTGTCGCTCATTGCGTTGCGTGAAGAACTCCATGTGCGGGCGGAAAATAGCGGAAGCATCGTCGGCCCGGTGGTCTTCGGCGATGACGGTGACCGGGTGGATTGCGCCAAATTAGGGAAGGGCGGCTATTCCGTGCCCTCGATCGTCGAGCCGGAATATTTGGAGATCCGCCGCTGTACCGCCGATTTTCTCCTGTTGGTTGAGAAGGGCACGCAGTGGAATCGCCTGTCGGAAGATAAATTCTGGCGACGTTACAACTGTGTCTTATTGACGGGGAACGGGCAGCCTCCGCGCGGGGTACGGCGCTTGGCGCGGCGACTTCATGAAGAACACAAGTTGCCGGTCTATGTTCTGGTCGATAACGATCCCTGGGGATACTATATCTACTCCGTGGTGAAACAGGGGTCGATCAATCTTGCGTTCGAAAGCCAGCGCATGGCCATCCCCAAGGCGAAATTTATTGGACTCTCCAGCGCGGATCCCGAGCGGTACGAGCTGCCGCGCAATGTCGGCATCAAGCTGAACGACAAGGACATCACCCGGGCTAAGGAATTGCTGAACTATCAGTGGTTCCAGAAGCCGGCCTGGCAGCAGGAAATCAAGCGCATGCTCACGAACGGGCTCAAGTACGAATTAGACGCGCTGGCGAATAAGGACTTCCAATACTTAACCAAGAAGTACCTCCCGCGTAAGCTGAAGGAAAAGGATTGGCTCGATTAGCGAACGAGGGGAGAGCGATGTGATGCCGCAGGATCGTGGGACGCGCTTACTTCTGGCCTATGTGATGTGTAGCGCGTTTGGCATATTGCTGCTGCTTGCTCCAAGTGTCGTTGCGGCGCAACTGCTTCCGCCGTCATTGAGCCAGTCCAACCAGCAGAATCAGCCGGGACAAAATCTGCAGGCGCCGGGATCCATTCCGATTCCCAATCCGCTCGCCCAGCAGTCGGCCATTTCATCCACGGCTTCGGGTGCCAGCGCGCCGCAAAGCAATACCATTCCGTCCAGTCAGGGTAAATCCTTCGGCACAATCGGCCAAGGGTTGCCTGGTATGAGGGGCGGTCCGACGCTGACTGCTCCGATGGGGTCGCAAGATCCGTCCGCACGTTATATGCGGCCGACCGTGATCCCGCCGCTGTTCTGCGATCCTGCCGTGAATATTCCCTGTTAAGCATCAGCCGTTCCACTATGGATGCTCGCACTTCGGCGGTTTCGCTGCTCGGCAGCGATTCGTCCACTCGCTATTTCATGCTGCTCTCAATACGATGTGGAAAGACGGAACGGTTCTGAGGTGTGGGTGATGTGTGAGGGGGTCAGGAATTTCGTCTGGATGACGAAGGTTCGACCCGGATGGTGCCGGTTGGCGTCATGGCGCCCTGGGGATTGTTGGCGTCGAGCCAGACGTTGAAGCGGATGGTGCCGGGTTTGAGAAAACAAAGGCTGACCGATTGTAACGGCGCGATCGTGACCGTGTCCTGGATCACCCCGAATTGCTTGAATCCCTTGTCGCATGCGAGCAATGCCGGATCACTGTCTTCGAGCATGCGTAATGTGACCGGGTGGGGATTCAAGTTCTGCCACCGGATTTCATCACCGATCTGCGCAATCAAATGACGCGGCGCGATTTCCGAGCGGATATTGAAATACCGAACGGCCCCCGTCAGGCGGGACGCGGAGGGTGTGCTGCAGCCGATACTGGCACCGACTGTGAGCAGGATGAGCAGGCATGCGAGCGCGGAACGCATGGGCGATCCTACAAAATCGAGGGCGCAGTTCTCTACTCGGAATGTTACGAGGCGCAGGAGGTTCACTGGTACCGGTCAACCACATCGATCGTCCGGCGTTGTCGTAAAGAGCGACAGATCGACTACGGAGAGCATTTCCTATGGGGCTGAGTTTCGATGAAGCCCGCCATCTGCTGTCTCGTGCCGGCTTCGGCGGAACGCCGGACGAGATTCGATCGCTCATGACCTCCGACAGGCAAGGCGCTGTCACGCATCTCTTGACCATGCCGGGGAACAAGGCCGTTACTCCGCCGCCCGCTTGGATTCATCGCCTGCCTCCGCTGCCGAAGTTGCGAAAGGTTTGGACCGATCGCGAGCGGAAGGCCTTTCACGAGCAACTCAAGATGCAAGGGCATGAGCTCAAGGCCTGGTGGTACCGCGAACTCGTCACGACGCGCCATCCGCTCCTCGAGCGCATGACCCTGTTCTGGCACAACCATTTCACCTCCAGCCTGCACAAAGTACGGTGGCCGGCATTTCTGTATCAGCAGAACGTGCTGTTGCGGCTGTATGCGTTGGGATCGTTTCGCACGTTGCTGCAGGCCATTGCGAAGAATCCTGCCATGCTGCTCTATCTCGATACGCAGACCAATCGCCGGGAGCATCCCAATGAAAACTTTGCCCGGGAATTGTTCGAACTCTTTACCCTCGGCGAAGGGCACTATACCGAAGAGGACATCAAACAGGCCGCACGGGCGTTTACCGGCTGGCACCTCGACCACCAGACCGGAGCATTTCGCATCGATCTGCGCCACCACGACGATGGGCCCAAGCAGGTCTTCGGCAAGCAGGGGCATTTCGAGGGAGACGACATTCTCTCGCTGACATTGGAGCAGCCCCAGTTGGCCCGTTATCTCGTCGGTAAACTGTGGCGTGAGTTCGTGTCCGACCAGCCGGACCCGGTCACGGTGGGTCGTCTCGCCGACTCATTCAGACGCAAGAATTACGAGGTTGCCGAGGTATTGAAGGAACTGTTCCTGACTGCCGAATTTTGGGCGCCGGAGAATCGTGGCGTCCTGATCAAGTCTCCGGTTGAGCTCATCGTGGGGACAACGAGGTTGTTCAATCTTCCGCTCGATGAGGCGACGCCGCACATCGCATATGGCCGCAGGCTGGGACAGGATCTCTTCGATCCTCCGAACGTGAAGGGCTGGCCGGGCGGTCTGCGCTGGATTACCACTTCAACCCTGCTGGATCGCACGCAGCTGCTGCAGCGGGCTATTCGTGGCCATGAGACGGGCCACCCGCATGGCATGGTTGGCATGACACAGGCTCAGGGTGTGACCTGGCTGGCGACGGAGCCGCTCGACGTGGTGCAAGCCACGCTGCTTCCGCTTGCGCCAGTGCAGCCGTTGACGGCAGGGCAGGAGCGCGGGCAGGCCGTGCATCACTGCGTAGTGGATCCGGTCTATCAATTGAAGTGAGGCATGATGACAACGAGCGGCATACATCGACGCGCGCTGTTACAAGCGGCCCTGGCGCTCCCGTTCCTGTGGTTGCGTCCGGCCTGGCCGTCGCAGGTTTTGGCGGAGGACAGGGCTGCTCCCCCTCCCGGCTCCCGCCATCGCGAGCGTATGCTGCTGCTGGTCGAGTTGCACGGCGGGAATGACGGTCTGAATACAGTCATTCCCTATGACGATCCGGCGTATTACCGGGCGAGACCGCAGTTGGCCATCCCGCGGGATCAGGTCCGGCAGCTCACACCTAGAGTCGGTCTTCATCCAGCGTTGTCGCCGTTGCTGGCGTTGTGGGACGCAAAGGAGCTGGCGTGGATACAGGGTGTCGGCTACCCCAAGCCGAACCGGTCGCATTTTCGTTCCATTGAAATCTGGGACACGGCGTCGGGTAGCGAAGAGGTTCTGGATAAGGGATGGCTGTCGGCATTGTTTGAGCAGTATCCGTTGCCGGGCGGTTTTAGCGCCGAAGGGATTCTCTTGGGCAAGGGAGATGCCGGGCCTTTAGGCGGAGGCAAGACACGAACCATCGCGCTAAATGATCCCGCACAGTTTCTCCATCAGGCCGGGACGGTCACACCGGTCTCGGTGCCGACACCGAATCGCGCGCTCGCCCATATTCTGGAGGTTCGTCGCGAAATCTCCCAAGCGGCGGCCGATTTGCAGGGGCGTATGCAACAGGTGCCGCCGCTACCGATCGACTTCCCTTCGCATAAGTTCGGAAAGCAACTGGAGGTCGCCGCCAGGCTGATTGCTGCAAAGGTTCCCGTGGCGGTGATTAAAGTCACTCACGGTAGTTTCGATACCCATGCCGGCCAACTGACTGCCCACCACCGGTTACTGGAAGAACTGGCTCAAGGATTGCTGACCTTCCGTGCGGCAATGGTACAGCAGGGGCTCTGGAGAGACGTATTGGTGATGACCTATTCCGAGTTCGGCCGCCGGGTGGGAGCGAACGCCAGTCACGGCACCGATCATGGCACGGCAGCTCCGCATTTGCTCATGGGCGGGCGCGTGAGAGGTGGGCTGTATGGAACATCTCCGTCGCTGACCGACTTGGCGGCGGGGGATCTGAAGCATACGCTCGACTACCGGAGCGTGTATGCGACTGTGATTGAACAGTGGTGGGGTTTGCCGGCGGTGTCATTCAGGAGCGGTCGTTATCCGGCGGTCGAGTGCCTCACGTCATGGGACGGGGCTTGATTTCAAGCGGAATTCTTCCTATCCTGCGGGCCTCTGAAAGGAAGGTGACGTCATGCTGAGGGAGATCGTACGAACCGGTGTTGCGGGCGTGCTGTTGGTGTCGGTCACATTGGTGGCCGGGTTGACGTCACCGCTCAGGGCAGAAGATGGCGGGGCGTCGAACCTCTCATCCGTCACGCAGGCTCCGGCACCGCGTACCGGGGCATTGCAGCAGACTCCTGCCCCAGTTGAACCGTCGTTGCCCTTGCTGCTGGCCGAGGGGTCCAATTCCTGTGAGATCGTGTCGTGCGGAATGGGTATCAAGCAGACCTGTCAGATCACGTGCCCTGCCGATAAAACGCCGAAGTGCAGCTGCGATTGCGAGCGGAGCTTCGGCCCGATGTGTATGGATTACAAGGCGAACTGTCGCTGCGAATAGCGAGGAACCGGCCGGTCGCTCATTCACTGTCCGGCGAAGAAGATTCCATCCCACGCACGGTCAGGCTTGGCCCCGGCACGCGGTACTGCTCTCCAGCCCAGGCTCCCAAATCGATCAGTTGGCAGCGCTCGGAACAAAATGGTCGCCAGGGATTGTCATTCCAGGTCGTAGACTGGTGACATTCGGGACAAGGGCGCAGTGAACGCTGGCTTCCGGGCAAGGTGTTTACCGTGTAGCGGGTGATGCTGAAGGTGAGTCTATCACTCTCGTGCCGAAGGCAGCAAACAGCTCGCCGGTCAGATAGGCCGTGTGCTCGCCGTCTCGCCAGTGTTTTCTTCGCATGTAATCATTGAGTAGCCGACCGTCGGCCGTGCGATGGATATGTGGATGCGCCACGTTCATCCGGTATCGTTCGATGGCACCGGCCACCCGGCTGATGAAGACAATGGTGCCGTCGCGCTCCACCTGCTCCACGATCCCGACGTGGGTCAGCGGATCATTGACCAGGCCATCTCCATTAAAGTCCCAGGTATCGTCGAAGAACACCACATCACCGGCCTGTACGATCGGCCCGCGGTGGAGTCGGCCGTTTTTCCGGATATGGTTGTAGATGAGGCCGACGCCATTGGTCCTGCCGTCGGCTGAACTTTCTGAATAGAGATCGATGCCATGGGCGAGATAGATAGCGCGTGTCACTCCGGCGCAGTCGTAACTGATGCGACGGCCCTGACTTTCAATCGTGGTGGCGCCGACCAGGTTCATCGCCGTGCGGACGATCGCCTGTTGACGGCTGTCGCTGTGACCGGCGCGGCAACAATCGGGAAGAGGAGTCACCGCTTGCCGCACGCCCTGTGACGAGGGCACGGCGCAGGCCGTGAGTGCGGAAGTGAGGGCGAGGCTCCACCATGTGCGGGACAGGATCGGCATACAGGGTAAGTATAGCGCTTCTTCAAAGCCTGCCAGGAGAGGGGCAAAGCGATGTCCCACCACCGCTGGTGCTCTTCCTCACGCGCCGGCGCTGGAGAAGACTTGCTTGATCAAGGCCTGCGCATCCTCCTGGATCTGCAGGAGATGGGCCTCTCCCTTAAAACTTTCCGCGTAGAGTTTGTACACATCTTCCGTTCCGCTGGGCCGAGCGGCAAACCAGCCGTTGGCGGTCGTGACTTTGAGGCCACCGATCGAGGCCTTGTTTCCGGGCGCTTCGGTCAGCATGGCGAGGATGGGTTCACCGGCGAGCTCCTTGCTCCGGACCTGCTGCGGTGAAAATTTTTGCAGCGCGGCTTTTTGCGCTCTGGTTGCTGGCGCATCGATTCGCTCATAGACCGGCTCGCCCAGTTGAGCCGTCAATTCACCGTACAATTTCGCCGGGTCTTTCCCGGTGACTGCCAGCATCTCGGCGGCAAGCAGGTTCATGATGATCCCATCCTTATCGGTCACCCAGGTGGTGCCATCGCGGCGAAGAAATGCCGCGCCTGCGCTTTCTTCGCCGCCGAATCCCAGTGAGCCGTCGCTGAGCCCGGGTACGAACCATTTGAAGCCGACCGGCACTTCGATCAACCTCCGTTTTAACGACCGGACGAGGCGGTCGATGATACTGCTGCTGACGACGGTCTTGCCGATGGCAGCACTCGTTTTCCACCCGGGGCGATGCGTGAACAGATAGGAAATCGCGGCGGCAAGATAATGGTTGGGGTTCATCAAGCCGGCGCCTGGTGTCACGATGCCGTGACGATCCGTGTCGGTGTCGTTGCCGAAGGCGAGATCGAATCGGTTCTTGAGGGTAATGAGCGAGGCCATGGCATAGGGAGAGGAGCAATCCATACGGATCTTCCCGTCCCAATCCAGCGTCATGAAGCGAAAGGTCGGATCGACCGATTCGTTGACGATCTCCAGATTTAATCCGTATCGCTCAGCCAGGGGGCGCCAATAGGCCACGGCGGCACCACCCAGCGGATCGACGCCCAGACGCAGGTTCGCTGCCTTGATGCGATCGAGATCGACCACATGGGCGAGGTCGGCGAGGTAGGTGCCGGCGAAATCGTAGCGTGTGGTGGTGGCGGCGCGAAGCGCCTGGTCGTAGGGCATGCGTTTGACGCCCTGAAGGTTGGCCGCCAGGAGTTCATTGGCGCGGTTCTCAATGGCTTTCGTTACGTCGGTATCGGCGGGGCCGCCATGGGGCGGATTGTATTTGAATCCGCCGTCCTCCGGTGGATTATGCGAGGGCGTGACGATGATGCCATCGGCGAAGCCGGAGGTTCGGTTGCGATTGGTCTGAATGATCGCATGGGACATGACGGGGGTCGGCGTGTAGCCGTCGTCCTTATCCAGGCGGACCTGGACACCGTTCGCGGCCAACACCTCCAGCGCGCTGCGCTGGGCCGGGGCGGAGAGCGCATGGGTATCTTTGCCGATGAAGAGGGGACCGGTCGTGCCGGCTTTGGTCCGGTACTCACAGATCGCCTGAGTGATGGCAAGAATGTGCGCTTCGTTGAAGGTTCGTTTTAAGGACGAGCCGCGATGACCGCTGGTGCCGAAGCTGACGCGCTGTTGAACATCGGCGGGGTCCGGCCTCTCCTGGGCATAGGCCTCCTCAAGTCTGGCAAGATCGACAAATTGTTCCGGTTGTGCCGGTTGGCCGGCGCGGGGATGGTGAGCCATGGACGCCTCAATAGGAATGATGACGAGTGCAGGTGTGCTTTCGCTCAGTATATACACCTCGGTCTCGATTGTCAGGCGCGCTCGGTTGCGCGTTCCTCGGCGCGGGTGTTAAGATCCGCTCACGTTAAGGAGAGGGGTGTGACCATGCCGAATATCACCTTATTGCATTCACCGACCTGCGGAGCCTGTCCTTCGGCGAAACGCTTGTGGAAGGAGCTCAGGGTGAAGTATAGCTTTAGCTATCGCGAGGTCGATATCACGACCCCGGACGGCCAGGAGCTGGCGAATCGACATTCGGTCCGGGCAGTGCCCGCGACCATTATCGATGGCCGGTTGACGTTCGTCGGGGTGCCGCCTCGCCAAAGCGCGGAAAAGGCGCTGCAGCTGAAGATGAAACCGCAGGGCGCGTGAGATCGGAGATATATGACCGTTCCCGATGACGATGACTTCGAGCTGCCGATTCTTCCCATGATCGACAAGGGGCCGCCACCGGAATGCGGTACCTGCGGCGATCCCATGAAATTTATCGACGGCGACTGGGCCTGTGTCGATTGCAACGGCGAACTGCTGGGTCCGGAAACCGGCTAGTGGAGGAATCGTCCCCCGGTCGATGTCGAATGAACACGATCAGTCCAAATACAGGCCGTTGAACATGTCCCATTCACCGTTGCTCACGTCCGTTAGATGCTCCGCCTCGTAACCGGCCCTTTCCATCCGACGCTCGAAACGCGCCTCGTTGAACATCTCCGTGCCCTGAAATCGCAAGACCTACTGGCTTCGGTCGCCATCATTGTCCCTTCCGATCAGTTGCGTCGCTCGCTCAAACGGCTCCTGATCCTACAAGAGCAGTTCTCCCTCCTCAACGTGCACATCCTCTCGTTTCACCAGCTGGCGCTGCATGTGGATCGGGAGCGTGGCCTTGCTCAAGGAGCTGCGTCCGCGCGGCAGATGGATCTGGTGTCCGACGTCTTTTTTGAGCATCTCCTGCGGCACATCGGGCAGCGCCGAATGCCCCACACGGAGTCCCTCCGTCTCTCACACCTTCCGCATGGCGCCTGGCCGGCACTGTGGGCGAGTCTGCGCGACCTCAAGGATGCCACTGTAGATTCAGCCGTGGCGGTGCGTGCGGTAGAAGAAGGGCAGTTTGCGACGGAGGATGCCGAAAAGCTCAAGGGATTATTCACCTTATACGCGGCTGTTCGTGAGGGCAGTGCAGCCTTGGGCGTCGGGTCACCGGACGATTTGGCCTCGCTCGTCACTCCGTTTGTGACTACCTCACCATTCCTCCGTGGCCTCCACGAACTCTGGTACTACGGTTCCTACGATCTCACGCAGACCCAGCTCACCTTATTGGAATCCCTCGCTGCCACCCTTCCGGTCACGGTGTATTTTCCTGTCGATACTCAGCCCGCCTATGGATTTGCACGACAGTTCCTCGAACGGCATCTCTATCCGATTGCAGGAACCAGTGGCGCGTCGACGCCGGACTCAACAGAGCAATCTGGATTTGACGAGAAAAGATCCCACGTATCGGTTGAAGTTCGAAATGCGGCCGGCATCGACGACGAGTTGACGCTCGCCTGCAAGCAGATCCTCACCTTGGTCGAAACCCACGGGTATCGATTCGAGGAGATCGGAGTCGTGGGACGAACGCTCGTGCCCTATCAATCCGCTCTCACGCGTATCTTCGATCAGCATCGCATTCCCTTTACATCAACTGCCGCCGTTCCGTTGTTGCGAGAGCCGGCGATCAAGACATTGCTGCATCTGGCCCGGCTCAAGGGCAACGGTCTGCATCGCCCGGCCATGCTTGAAGTCATCACCTCGCCGTGGAATCGCCGCTTGACGACTACGCGGGCAAGCGTAGCGCCGCGTCCTGATCTTTGGCGATTAGCCGTGCAGGCATTGGGGATCACCCGGGGCGAAGAGGAATGGCGGCGACTGGCGCAACTGGGACGCCTTGAGTCTTGGGCTGGTAGCGGTGATGAGTCCTTCGACGATCCGCTCAAGTCCCTCGCGATCGACGGGCCTCAACTCCGATTGCTCTGGGACTGCGTGTCCCCATTGATAGCTGGCGTCGCGGGTCTGCCGGAATCCGGCGGATATGGCGTCTTAACGGAGGCGTTCTGCGCGCTGGCGGAGGATCAACTGTCCATTCCCCTAAGTGCATCGGATTCCATCGAGACGGCTGTGCAGTCTGAAGCGACAACCGATGTTAGCGAGGCCCTGGCCGGAGTTTTTGCACAGCTGCGCGAGTTGGATCGGCTGGATGTCCGCATCACGTGGCGGGAATGGACGGACACGTTCGAGGAAATTCTCGAGCGGACGACCTACGCGTTGACGGCCTCATCCCAGCAGGGTGTGCAGGTGCTGGACGCCATGGCAGCGAGGGGACTCGGCTTCCGCGCGCTGTTTCTCGTCGGCATGAATGAAAAATTGTTTCCCCGGTTCATTCATGAAGACGGATTTCTCCGCGATAGCCATCGTCTCGTGTTGAGTGAAACCCTGGGCTACAAGATCGATCAAAAACTGCAGGGTTATGGAGAAGAGGCGTTACTGTTCGAACTGCTGCGAGCCTCGGCGCGAGAACATCTCTACCTGTCGTATCAACGGGCGGACGCAGCCGGGCGGCCGTTAGCACCGTCGGGATATCTGGATGTCTTTCAAGCGGGGCCACGTGCGGCAGAGCCACAGTCGCTCTTTGCCTTGCCCCGTCGGTGGAAGGATCGCGCGGCGCTGCCCCTGTTCCTACCGCCCCTGTTGACGCGGGAAGAACTCACGGTGAGCAGCGTTTTGCGTGGTCACGATGTGTCGGCCCTCTTGACGGCCGGCGGACGGGACGGGGAGGCGTTTGCGCATGGTCTCGCAGCGCAAGGGCTGATCGAAAGCGGCGTGCCGGCGTTGGGCGCCTACGACGGTCTGTTGACGGATGCCACCGCCCATTGGAGCCGGATCTGCGAACGCGGGATTTCGCCGACCGGTCTCGAAGCGTACGCGCGTTGCCCCTTTCAATATTTTTCTGCGCAGGTCCTCGACCTCGACGCGATGCGCCAGACGGTTTCGATGGAACTGTCGCCGCCGGCCATGGGGCAGCTGTGTCATGACGCGCTGCGGCTCTGTTATGAGGTGCTGATTCGACAAGGGTGGGTGGCAGCCGCCTCGTCCGATTCGGTTGTCACGGCGGAAGTCACACGGGCGGTCACGCAGGCCTTTGCCGCCTATGCGATGACCCACGGGACCGGCTATGCCCTCACCTGGCAATTGGCTCAGGAAACGGTTCGACGCCTGGTCGAAGCGACGGTGAGGTTCGATCGCGACGCAGCCACGACTTCCGGGTTCATTCCGGCGGCATGCGAAATCGACGCGAAGGGGGTCCTACCGGATAGTACGGCAGGCGATGGCATTCCTCTGCATGGACGGTGGGACCGCCTGGACCGGCATCCGATGTCGGGGGCGGTACGGGTGATCGATTATAAATATCGCGCGAATAACCGGATCGAAGCCAAGGATCGCCAGCTCTTGCAAGCGGCGGTGCGTGCGCAACGGCTGCAGCCTGCGCTCTACGCGCTGATGGCCGTCGACGGTTCCGGAGAACACACTCAGAGTTCTCAGCCAGAACAGGTGGAGTTTGTATATCTCCTACCGCAGGGGGAGCCCGCGATTGAACGGGCGTCGTTTGCAGCCTCTTCCTGGCAAGGTCCATCCGGGCCGACATTGAGCCGCACGGTGCAACTCCTGGTCGATGGCATCCGGGGCGGACGGCATTTCATCGTGCCCGAGGCGGCCCACTGCGACCATTGCGAGTTTGCGACCGCCTGCCGGAAGTCTCATCAGCCCAGTCTGTGGAGGCTCCGCCGTTCCTCCCTGGCCGGCGCATTACGTACGGTGCGGTTTGAGAAGGTGGCACGTGACTGACCACGTGCAGATTCCGGATCAGGCGGCGCGGGAAGCGGCAGCCACCACCTTCGACCGCAACGTGGTGGTGATTGCCGGAGCGGGCACGGGCAAAACCACCCTGCTGGTCAACCGGCTCCTGTACCTCCTCATGCGCCGGACCGATCCGTTGGATCTGTCCCGCATCGTCGCCCTGACGTTTACCAACAAAGCCGCCACGGAGATGAAACTCCGGTTGCGCGAACGGCTGCGAGCCTTGGTGCAGCTCGAAGGGCGGGACAGCACGGTCACCGGCAGCGGCACAGTTTCCATAGCCGATTTGCGCCTCCGTTTCGGCTGGACGACGGACGACATTGTGGCTCGTGCCTCGGCGGCGTTGCGTGATATCGAAAAGGCACAGATCGGGACCTTGCATAGTTTCGCCGCGCATCTGCTGCGCCTCTATCCGATCGAGGCTGGGGTCAGTCCGACCTTTCAAACCGATGAGGATGGGTCTCGATTCGAGGAACATTTCACCGGCGAGTGGGAGCTCTGGTTGGATCGTGAGTTGGGATCCACCGGTCTCGATCATGAGCGCTGGCGGGTGCTGCTGGCGGTATTTCGTTTGGAAGACTTGCGGCAATTGGCCTACAGTCTGCACAGCGATTTGATCGATCTCGATGCCCTGCGTGAGCAGGTCACGGACCGTCGGCTCAACCAGGCGCTTCGCGACTGGTTCGGCGAACGGAAGGCGCAAGCAGAACGTCTCCTGGGCCGCTATGACAGCCAGAAACGGCGCAAAGTTGAATCGATGCTTGCTGCGATCGTGGAACTGTTTGAACTGCTGCTGATCGATGGCGTGGATGGCATTCAGAGAATTCCGGACGAATCTCTAGAATGGCTGGCCAAGGATCTCGGGAAGGCGCCGACCGGCTGGGCCGACGAAGATTTCGAGGCAGCCGAATCGTTGCAGCGAATGGCCAATCGCCTGCTCACGGTCGATCATGAGTTGCTCGGGCAACTCTTCGATGTATTGGCGCCGTTTATCCGTGCGGTACGGACATCATTTCTCGATACGGGCTGGCTGACCTTTGACGGGTTGGTGGGGAAGGCCCGAGGTCTGCTCCGGGATTATCCGATGATTCGCGAACAGCTGAAGCGAGCCTATCGCGCCCTGTTGGTCGATGAATTTCAGGATACCGATCCAGTGCAATACGAAATCGTGTTGTATCTGGCCGAACGGCTCGGTGAGCGGTCTGAATCCTGGCGTGAACTCGAGCTCGAATCGGGGAAGCTGTTCATCGTCGGCGATCCGAAGCAATCGATTTACGCGTTCCGGCGGGCCGATATCGAAGCCTTTGAGCATGTCGTCGAGCGGCTGGAACGAGGCGGTGCCTTGCGTTGCGAGCTTGCGACCAATTTCCGCAGTCACGCGCAGGTGCTCGACCTGGTCAACGGGGTGTTTAACCGTCTGCTGGTGGCGCAGCCGTCGGTTCAGCCGCCGAACGTGCCCTTGACCGTGCAGCCGAATCGATCGAGTCACTTTCGCAATTGTGGTGTCGAGCTTCGATTGGTGCAGGCCGAAGAGGAGGGCGACCTGGATTCGCCGGCAGCCACCAGGGTAGAAGCCGAGCATATCGCGACCATCATCTCCGGGTGGCTGAGTCCGACTGACCCCGGAGGCGTGGGGCCGGGCTCTGAGAGCAGAGTGCGTCCCGGGCACATTGCGCTGCTCTTTCGGAAATTGACCCAAGCCGAAGATTATTTGGAGGCGCTTCGACGGCATGACATTCAGTACATCATCGACGGAGAAAAGCATTTCTATCGCCGGCAGGAAGTCATCGACCTGGTGAATCTTCTCCGCTGCATCGAGAATCCCCACGACCGTATTGCGCTGGTGGGGCTGTTGCGGTCACCGATCGGGGGCCTGCCGGATTCCGCCTTGGTCAGTCTCCACGAGGCGCAGGCCTTGGATTATCGCGAAGCGGGTCGGCTTTCGAATTGGACGAATCCCCACGCTCAGTCGCTCCGGCGATTGTATGCGGTCCTGGCATGGTTGCATGAGGAGGCTCCCCGTTGCCCGTTGCCGCAGGTGATGGGATTGGTGTTCCAGCAACTTCCCTTGCTTGAACTGGCTGCTGCCTCGATTCACGGGGAACAGGCGGTGGCCAATCTACTGAAGATACGGCAACTGGCGGCGGATATGGCCGATCGGCCGGCGCTCACCTTGAACGGCTTCGTGGAGCTGATGCTTGAGCGCCTGCGCGAGCAACCGGACGAGGCGGAGAGTGCGTTGTCGGAAGATACGCTGGACGCGGTGCGAGTGTTGACCATCCATAAGGCGAAGGGGTTGGAGTTTCCGTTGGTGATTCTGGCGGGGTTACACCACGGAGACGGGGCAGGCCGAGGAGCTGCGCGCTCTCAGATCTGGCACGATTGGTCCACCGGCATACAGGGGCTCGATTTCGGTGGGCGGTGCACCGCTGGCGCCGTCCTCGTGGCCGAAAAGGCGCGCATACGGGAGCAGGCGGAACGCCGCAGGTTGTTTTATGTCGGAATGACTCGCGCACGCGAGTCGCTGGTCTTGTCGGGAGCTCTGCCGAAACGCCGGGTGCGCGGGGCTCTGCTGGATCTTCTGGCGCAGGCGGCCGGAACTGATCTGAACGGGAACGGACAGGGCGATCTTTCCGTGGGCGGGATCGGCCTCAGGCGCACGATCCTCAGCGGAAATGACCGTCTTCCATCCCGGGTTCGGCCAGAGCCCACGGTGCTGGAGGAGCGCGCCATCGATCAGGCCCTCTGCGATCGCTGGGCGCAACGTGACCGGGTATGGGAGGAGCATCGGCGGGAAGCCCTCATCGTTTCTCCTTCGGAGTTCGTTCAGAAATCGGCTGCGATGGCGCCTTCGGCGGTCTCACCATCCCGCCAGGGGCGGAGCGGACAATCGGGAAAAGCGATCGGGACGATCGTGCACCGGGTTCTGCAATATTGGGATTTCACCGCGGATGCAGGCCGGCAGGTGGCGGCCATCAGCGAGAGATCTCTGGCGCTCGACGAGCCGGGGGAGGCAACCAGCCAGTCCATCGTACATGAGGTTCAGGCGCTGTTGCAGACCTTTATCCAGTCCCCCGCATATGCTCGTCTGCGAGTGGCGACGGTGATCGGGCGCGAGATGCCGTTTTGTATACCTTGGCAGGGCGGCCGACAGGTTTTAGAAGGCGTAATTGACCTTCTCTACCGCGTCGATGGCCGGCTCTGGATTGCCGACTACAAGACGGATATGATCCCGCTCGATCAGGTCGCCGCCAGAGCGGACCTCTATCGTGAGCAAGCGCGGTTGTACCGTGAAGCCGTCACTCAGTCGCTGGAAGAACCGGTCGCTGGATTCGAGTTTATTTTTCTTCGGCTCGGTGTGACGGTGCCGGTCTGACTAAAAGGAGCAGACATGAAACATCTGGTAGGGATGGTCATGGTGATCGTCACGATGGTCGGCTGTGCGGGGCCGAGGAAAGTCGAGATGCGGCCGCTCCACGCGCCCACCGGAACCGCCGAGGCAGTGAGCCGACAGTTGGAGGAGGGCAATCAATTGCTCCTGAAGCAGGATTGGGCCGGAGCGCGAGAGGCCTATCTGGCGACCATCCAGACAGAACAGTCGCTGGCAGAAGCGCACTACAATCTGGCTCTGGCCTTGGAGAAACTGGGCGAAAAAGCCGAGGCCAGGAAACATTATGTCGCCGCGGCCAATCTGGCTCCCGGCAATAAGGTCATCTGGGACGCGCCGCCGCTCAGAAAGTACGACAGCGAACTGACTCTGGGAAAGAAGTCCTGGATGGACGCCAATCCGAAATAACGATGTGCGGTCAGGAAGTCCTACAGCGCCGCGGTTGAGCCGGAGTCTGAGCGAAGCGGCCGCTTTCGCTGGGAGGCGATCGCAAGGATCACGGCCCCTGCCACGATCATGGGAATGCTGAGCATCTGCCCCATGGAAATCGTGCCGACAATGAAGCCGATCTGCGCGTCCGGCTCCCGAAAGAACTCCACCACAATCCGGCAGAGCCCGTAGCCGACCAGAAACGACCCGAAGATGGTTCCCGGGGGCGGCAGTCGGCGGGTGATCAGCCACAGCACCGTAAACAGCAACAGCCCTTCCAGAAACGCTTCGTACAACTGCGACGGATGGCGGCAGACCATGCCCCCCGCCGGAAACACCATGCACCAGTCCACATCGGTCGGGCGTCCGTACAACTCGCCGTTGATAAAGTTGCCAATCCGCCCCAGTCCGAGGCCGACCGGGGTCACACCGGCGGCGAGGTCGGCAATGGTGAGCACCGACATGCCTTGCCGTCTTGCGAACAGGATCAGCGCCACGATGGTGCCGATCAATCCGCCATGGAACGACATGCCGCCTTCCCAGACTGCAAAGATCTTCAGTGGATTCTCGAGATAATAGGACAGGTTGTAGAACAGTACATAGCCCAACCGGCCGCCGGCAAACACACCCACCGCCGCATAGACGATCATGTCGTAGACTTGATCCTTGTTCAGCGGGAGTTTCTGAGCCCTCGCTCGAGCTTCGATGATGAAATAGGCGAGCGTGAGTCCAATGAGATACATCAATCCATACCATCGGAACTGCAACGGGCCCAATCGAAGAAATACGGGGTCGATATCAGGATAGGGAATGGCGTGTAACCAGGGCAGCATAGAAGGACTCCACATAGTTTCGCGATCTTATGTGAGCGTGCTCCACATTGCAAGGCAACTGGCCAGCCCGCGCCTGGCAAGGCGTGAGCGGGACTCATGAATATTCCCTACGCACACCTGTCGCTTTTCTGAAACGGTTGTCTCCTGCCATTGTTCACAAAACAGCACCGTTTATGAGGGGTCTCTAACCTGTCGCTCTCGAATCACGCAAATCAGGCTGAACCGCGCATACTCATCGTCTGGCATGCTTGATGCTGTATGTGGAGATAGCTACTCGCCGAGTCAGTGAACCATCAACCTTGTTGTACGAGAGGGAGGAAGTCACGATGTCTACCAAGGGGCGTGAAGCAGCCAAGATTGCAGCCATCATCGGTGGCGGGGCGGTTGTGGGCGCGGCGTTGGGTTTACTGCTGGCGCCGAAGTCCGGGGCGGAAACGCGGCGCGATGTCGCTCGTTATGCCAAAAAAGCCCAGCTTCAGGCGACCCGGTTCAGCCGTTCCGTGAAAACCGGCGTATCCACGATGGTGGAACGCAGCAAGGCGCTGGTGAAGCGAGACGATCACAAGGAAGCCGCATAGCCGGCGATTGAGAAAACCGTCGGCCAGAGAGCATGATGTGCAACGGCCTGTTTCATAGGGAACAGGTCGTTGCATAGTGCAAAGATCTTCTCTCCGGCAGCTTGACCCTCCGGTACCCGGGTGTTAGATTTCGCCGCGACGGTTTGTGCCGCGGGAGTGGTGGAATCGGCAGACACCCAGGACTTAAAATCCTGTGCTTTAACCGGCGTACGGGTTCAAGTCCCGTCTCCCGCACCAAAAGACCGGCCAACCGGTTACGGTCCGCCACAACTCGATGTGCGCGAATGTTCCTCTCACGCTCACGCATGAAACGCGCAGTCCCCGCGCTGTTCACGTTCTCGAGCAGATCACTCAGTCATCGGTGGTCTGAGGGATGAGAAGCCGAGCGTCTCACCAACAAGGCCTGTTGAATCGCCGTCCAGGCGGTCAGGCGCAACGAAGTTCTCCGGTCACAGCCGACCCAAAGCAGGATGAGCTGGTCATGGAGCAGGAAGCGGACAGCTGGCCCAGCTAGAGGCCGCGCACCGATCTGATGGGCTTTTGATAATTCTGGTCGTCGGTGCCGAGATCGTCATGGCAGATCCGGGAATCGGTCGACGCCTTGACCTTGTCGATGATGTTGCGGGACACGAGCAATTCCTTCAGGAGGTCCGGCGTGGGAAAGCTGTCCATTACCACGGCAGGACAAACCAGGAGTGTGCGTTCAACGACGTTGTTGAGGATCACTTTATATTTCGTATCGGCCAGCGGATCTCTTCTCGGCAAGATGGCTTCCACGACATAGGGGGCCGGAAATTGTGCTTCCAGAAATTCCTTGATGACTTGTACCTTCCTGCGCGCGTAGTCGTCTGTCACGGTCGATGGTCCTTTCGGATTCCGCCCCCGTCGGCTCGACGGCGGCAGCGGAACAGCGGTTGTGGTTTCATGCCTCTTGTGGCACAGTGCGGTCGGGCGCCGTATTGATATTAGGAGAAATAAAGACTGAAAACCAGAGTCTTGTCCCGGCCCGTTGCAGACAAGGGAGATCATCTCCTGATTGCACCGCCAATGATCGAACACGTCTGGGGGCTGCTGCGGCGTCTGATATACTTGCCATAGTCAATCATGGCAGCGTGTCGCTGCCACACTCTGGCGGGAGTTCCCTCGATGTTGCATCGCATCGCTGAGGTCACTGTGCAGGAAAACGAATGTTTCGGGGCGGCAGGCGATCCAGCGACACCATCCACACCAGTTCCATCTTCCACAGAGAGCTCGCAAGACGCGGACGGGTCCCGTTGTCCGGTGCACAAATGCGACGGCCGGATGAAGGTGTGCGCCTCCGGGTACGATAGTCGTAGCGGGTTGGAATCGCTAGCCTGCACGAAATGCGAGCACCGGGGATTACGATCGCGCGAAGGCGTCATCCCGTTGTTTCGAGGCGGGCACGAGTTCCAATTTAGTTACGGGCCTTCCACGCGTACGGTCACGGTGGTATTGAGTTCCGCCGCGGTGAATTTGTGGGGCACGCATGGAGTGAATGCGGAGCAATTGGCAAAGCTTGCGGCGGAATGGACGCTCCTGTGCGGCAATACGACGAAAGCGGTGCAATTGGGCATTCCGTCTGAAGAATTCGCCGACTTGTATCTCTATTTCTGCAGAAAGTAGCGCCGGATCCCTCCGGGGCAATCTCGCCGCCCTCCCCGTATCCTCCTATCGCAGTTCGAAGAGCTGGCCGCGCTGTACGCCGGCGGATCGATTACCATTTCCCCAGCCAATTCCGACATCCTGCGTAATACGACGCAATCGCGATGGCCAGGACGAAGAGCACCTGCATGACGTGTTGCACCAACACGCTCGGGTCAATGGTCCGAGTCACAAAGAGCAGGCCGGCGGCGATCAGGGTGACGACGAACGTGGTTCGCTTCGGGCAGAGACTGCCGTCGCGCTTGCTTTGGGCCGCCAGGACAATCCACACACAAGCCCACCCGATCGCACCAACGACGAGCGCTGCGGCGAGATCGGTCATGCCGACCATCAGACTGCTGAAGCCCAATTCCATTTTCGGCCGACGAGGCAACTCGATCCGGATGCGGTAGAGTTCGCCGACTGACAGCGCCAGCCAGATCAACACAATTCCGAGCACAAAACTCCCGCGGCCCATTTCTTCCGAGAAGAGACGTTTTCGCGGCGCGGCTCCCGCGGAGGATTTCAGGGGAAAGCCTTCGAAGTGCGGAGTAAAATCGTATCCGCATTCGCAATACTGTGCGGCATCCGGGTTTGCCATGAGGCAGCGGGGACACTCAAGCGGAATGGGTTTACTCATTTCGGACCGACATTCGTGTTAGAATCGCGCGTCCTGCTCCGGTGGATGACGGGGCCTTCACGAGGTTTGTATGCAGGTAACGACCCCATCATTCCGATTCGCATTGCTCGGGGCGCTGTTTGCCGGAAGCGCCGTGGCAGCCGGGGCTTTCGGGGCTCACGCGCTCAAATCGATTCTGGATCCCGCCATGCTCGCCGTGTATGAAACGGCCGCGCGCTACCAAATGTACCATGCTCTCGGCCTGTTTGTCGTAGCCTGGTTATGTCGTGAGACCAACAGTCCACTGGCGAGCAAGGCCGGCTGGCTGTTTTGCGCCGGCACTCTGCTGTTCAGCGGGAGTTTGTATCTCGTTTCGCTGGCGGGAATCAAATGGATGGGCGCACTGACTCCCTTGGGCGGGGTGTCGTTTATCAGCGGCTGGGCGTGCGTGGCCTGGACTGCGTGGCGCGCCGGCCGCCCTTAGTGATGCTGCCGGCGCGGTGACGTCGCTTTGCCGCCATCGTTGAAGCAGCTGGCGGTGCGTTTGCCGGTGATGGAACCCCATCCGCCTGCGGTATTCACGAAGGTGCCTTCCAACCGTTGTCCCTCTCCCGAAAAGAGCAGACTGTCTTCCTGCACACCCGCTCTGGTTTCCCATCGCAGATACACGCTATCGCCCAGGACGATGATCTCCGCCGGACTGGTGGCCGACGCGGATCCCGGAGGAGCGAAGATGACGGCCGTTTTTTCTTCGCGATGATTTTGATGGTTGTGAATCGACCATTGCCAGGTCCCGCATAAACGCACGAGGCCGCGCTGTTGTCTCACCTGGTCTTTCCAGTTGTACATCCTGAACCATTCGCGGTGCACGGTGTCGATGGCCCAGGCTTCGATTTGAGCCACGGCTCCTCCGAGCAGCGACGCGGTCTCTTCCGTGGGCGCGGCGGCAGCAAGTGTCTGCAGGCGCCCCAGCGCTGGAGTCAGCGTCGTCCCATCGCTCAACCAGGCCGTCTGCGCGTCGATCCGTTTCTGCAGGGCCTCAGGCGATTCGGCTGCGGCGGATGCGCCGAGGTCTTGGGCGGCTTGCGCCAATTGCCATGCGGCCAGTCCGCGCACCAACTCATTGGCGGCTCGCGTGAGATCACTAATCAGCAGTTCCTGAGTCATCGCCGGAGTCAGCCCTTTGGCGCCGACCGTCATCGCGGCATCGTGTAATCCCAATTGCGGGCCGATCACCGTCTTGAATAGAGACAGCGCATCCCCCTGCGCCGGCAACGTCGACAACTGCGCCGCGTTGGCCCGCGCCACGTCCTGAAAGGCCGGCAGGCGGTTGGCCAGAGCCGGCTGGGCCGAAGGAGACACCTCCTCGGCACGAACCGCGATCGGCGCAGTCAACAGGATCGTCAGGCAGCAGGCGATGAGGCGGAGGCACACACGAGGATTCGTCATGGGGCTAGGTTCTTTCTGTGCGAGAAGGAGAGTGACCACATCGGACAGCCGAAGAGAATCGGCTGGCGCCGTCACCTCCTGGGTCACCCTCGCTCTCGTTAGGTTCCCTGGAAACAGGTTTTGAGAAAGGCCACGGTGGCGTCCCAGGCCTGCGCGGTCGCTTCCGCATTGTGCCCGGCTTGTCTGGTTTCGTCGCAGAAGGCATGGGCGGTACCGGGATAGGTCTTGATCTCGATCCGTTTACCCTGGGCGGCAGCAGCCTTGAGCAGATCGACGTCGGTTTGCGTCGCCCAGGTATCGTGCTCCGCTTGGTGGTACAGCAGGGGGCTCATTATGTTGGAAAGCTGGTCCGGCGCGCTCACTTTGCCATAGTAGGCCACCGCGGCCCGCAACCGTTTGCGCTGACAGGCAAAACGGATGGCCAATGTGGCTCCCAGGCCGAATCCGACCACTCCGTGAATGTTCCGCTTCGTGCGTTCGGTGGTGTTGAGATATTCGCAGCAGGTGTTGATGTCTTGCAGCAGGAGTGGCTCATTGCACTTGGCTGCCAGGGCTTCTGCCACGTCGGCATTCGCCGTGACCATGCCGCCGAGCCGGCCGTAGAGCTTCGGAATGATCACGCCATACCCTTCGCACGCCAATCGTGCGCCCAGGGCTGTGATCTGGGAATTCATGCCCCACCAGTCATGCAACAGCACAATCCCGGGATACGTGACTTTGTCCTGCGGCCAGAACTGAATACATTCCACATGGACGTCTTTGCTGACTCGCGTGCGGATATAGGGATCCACCATCGCATCGGTCGCGGTGGGCACCGCCATTCCACTCGGAAAGCGAGCCGTGCCGGTTCCAATCTGATCCAGGGAAAATGGGGCGGTCTGCGTAGTCATGGGCAATCGGGTCCTTTCTCGATTGGCGTCTGCGTCCAGCGGGTAGCCGTTCGGTACTATAGGGAGCGGATTTACACATTGTCAATCGAGGCGTCGACAGCCGAACGAGGCGTCTTGACCCATTGGAGTCCGGCCGGTACAGTGCACGCCAACGATGCCTCACGAATCTCGCATGCCGCTTGGAATCGGGTTGATCGGGCTCGGCCATCACGGCAGCCGGTACGCCAACCATCTCTTGCACGACCTTCCCGAGGCACGTTTGGTTGCTGTGTGCCGGCGCCAAGCCGAGAAGGGAAACGAGCTGGCCGACACGGCGACCGTTCCCTGCTATTCTAACTATCACGAGCTGATTGCGGATTCCGGAGTAGAGGCGGTGGTGGTGGTCACGCCACCGACCCTGAATCGGGAGATTTGTTTAGCCGTGGCGCAGGCCAAGAAAGCCCTCCTAGTGGAGAAACCGCTGGCGACCACAGCGGAGGACGCGCGTGCCATCTTGCAGGGGGCGCAGGGGAGCGGGCAGATGATGATGACGGCCCACACGCTGCGATTCGACGCGGCGGTGAAGGCGCTGCGGGGACGGCAGGCGGAAGCCGGCGCGCTGCAGTATCTCAGTCTGGCCAGTCGAATGGAACCGCATGGGGCGAGTGATGAGCGGGGGTTCGGCGGGCGAGGCTGCGTGCTTGAGATCGGCATCCATCTGTTGGACCTGGTTCGTTTGTTGACGGAGGATGAGGTTCACACAGTGTCTTGCGACATGGATCGTGTGGCCCCTGCCGGCGACGAGCGGCGGATGCTGGGCCGCCTGACGACCAGGCGCGGATTGGTCTGCCTGGTGGATGTGTCTCGCGTGACATCGGGGCGGATCGGGCGGGTCGAACTGATCGGCAGCGAAGGGCAGTTATCGGCGGACTGGTGCGGGCAACGTGTGATGCGAGTGTCGGCCCGGCATGGCGCGGGAGAGTGGCCGACTGCGACGGAACCAACCGTACTCAGCACGCTACGGGCGTTCGTGCGAGCTGTCCGCGACGGCTTGCCGCCTCCGATCACCATCGAAGACGGCAAACGTGCCGTGGAAATTGCCGAGGCCTGTTACGCCTCCGCCCGCCAGGGAGGGCAGGCGGTCACGGTCGAGTACCGGTGAGCTAGGTCTCTGCAACGATGTGCGTATCAGTCTCTTCCACGCCTTCGATGGCATGGATACGTGTAATCACGACATCGGACAGCGCCCGCTCATCGGCCACATTGATAAAGACAAAAATGTCGGGTTGGCCGAAACAGGCGTGGATCTGCTCGACGCCGGCGATGCTCTTCAGCGCTGTGAGCACGGACTTCCCTTTGCCGGCCTTGACCTTGATGAGAATGTACGCTTTCGTTGCCATGCTGCCTCCTCAAGCTGCGATTCGTAAAAGAGTGCGATGATGTGCGCTCGCTCGTTGCCAGGGAATGATCATTCCGCTTTGGCCCCGGGCATCTCCCGGCGACGCTGGGCATACACGTCCTGGAAGCTTTTGCCTTGTGTCGAAAATGCGCGGCTGCTTTGCTGGTACAGCTCCGCCAGGATATCGAAGTCCTGTTTCCCGATATTGAATTCCCGGAATCCGTCACTGAGTCCATCGGCGTTCCAGGCCATGTCGAGTTGTCCGGCCGTGATCACCGCATCGAAAGTATCTGCCGACCAACCACTCTGGCGAAAGGAAGTCTCCACTTCCTCGGCTCGCGTGCCCAGCTTGGCGCGATGGGCCTCCGTAAAAAACTGCCGGACGGCCGGATGATCGCTCTTGAGAAAGGCGGACTGGAATTGGATCACGGCCTTGATGATCCGATTGGCCTGTGGGGTGCCCTCCGGTGGCAGAATTCCGGCGTCCTCAAAGGTAGCCAGCATGGCCATCACCGAGCCGATATAGACCGAACCCGTTCGTCCCGGTTGAGCCACCGTTCGCATCACCGGTATCGGCTCAATGACCGACAGCTGGCTCCAACCGGTATCAGGAACAAGTGCAGGAGCAAGTGGCGAAAGAGAAAGCAGGGCAATGACGAGAGACGCTCGGACAGCGGGCATCCGTGCCCGTTCCGACCGAGCCGGTTCAGGTGCAGTCAGGCTCTCGCTCGTATTGGTACGACCACGGCAATCTAAAAGAGGGGGCATGGCGGCATTATACAGAAGCGCCGCTATGCACGCTACCGCGGCTCATGAGCGCGGTCGCGAACGTGCGGCGTGATTGAATTCGGCTCTGGCAACTGCCTATAATTTGGCCACTGACGCCACTTTTCGACCGGTTGACCCTCCTTTCTTCCCGTCCGAATGACGGCGTTCCCGGAGACCTATGCTGGCCAATGTCTTGAGTGCAGCGATTGTGGGAATCGACGCGCATCTGGTGGATGTGGAGGTCGACATATCCGCCGGCCTGCCTCAGTTCTCCATCGTGGGCCTTCCCGATGCGACGGTCCGCGAGAGTCGCGATCGGGTTCGGGCTGCCCTCAAAAACAGCGGTTTTCAATTTCCCATCAAAAAAGTCACGGTCAATTTGGCGCCGGCCAATATCAAGAAAGAAGGCGCCGGGCTCGATCTGGCCATCGCTCTGGGCATTCTCGCAGCCGAAGACGTCATTCCTCAGGAAGCCGTCAAAAACGCTGTATTCGTGGGGGAACTCTCGTTGGATGGCCGGCTGAAACCGATTCCAGGCGCCCTCTCGATCGGGGTTGTCTGCCGTCGGCGCCATCGCATTCTTGTCCCTGCTGAAAATGCGGAGGAAGCGGCTCTGGCTGATGGCGCAGAGGTATTTCCTCTTCATACACTTCCGCAAGCCGTGGAATTCTTGCGCGGCGCTCAACCAATTGCCGCCTTGTCATGGACGGGCAGTGGAGAGCTGGCGTTCACCCTTTCGGACGACGAAGACTTTGCCGATGTAAAAGGGCAGGCCCATGCGAAACGCACCTTGGAGGTGGCTGCTGCCGGTGGACATAATCTTCTGATGATGGGACCGCCCGGCTCAGGGAAAACCATGTTGGCGCGCCGCCTTCCCGGTATCTTGCCCCTGTTGGCGCAAGAGGAAGCCCTGGAGACGAGCCGGATCCACAGCGTGGTCGGACAACTTTCCCGCGATCATCCGCTGATGCGCCGCCGCCCGTTTCGTGCCCCGCATCACAGCGTTTCGGAAGCCGGCCTCATCGGCGGCGGGACTATGCCGCGTCCCGGCGAAGTGTCTCTCGCGCACAATGGGGTCTTATTTCTGGACGAAGCCGGTGAGTTCGGTCGCGCCACGCTCGACGCCTTGCGCCAGCCACTGGAAGACGGGCATGTCACCGTCACGCGTGCAAGCGGCTCCTTGAAATTTCCCGCTCGCTTTATGCTGGTGGCCGCGATGAATCCTTGTCCCTGCGGGTATTATGGCGACCGCACCAGAGAGTGCGTCTGTAGCGTGGCTCAGGTGCGGCGTTATCGGGGACGATTATCCGGCCCGCTCCTGGATCGTCTCGATCTACAGATCGAGGTCCCGGCTGTGCCGATTCGCGCGCTCGGGGATGACGTGCCGGCGACCGATTCCTCGGCGGCCATCCGGACGAGGGTGATGGCGGCACGGGCGCGCCAGGCCGAACGCTATCGTCGCGACGGGATCTTCACCAATGCGCAATTGAAACCGCGCCATCTGAAGCAGTATGGTGCTCTGGATATCCAGGGACGCGAGCTGCTTGAGCAAGCCATGGCCCGGTTAGGGTTTTCGGCCCGCGCGCATGGACGCATTCTCCGCGTCGCCCGGACTATTGCCGACTTGGCTGAGTCTGATAGTATCGGACCGGCGCATCTGGCCGAGGCCATTCAGTACCGAAGTTTCGATCGCCGAGTGGAGTTGTGAAAGAAACCCCCGTCATTCATACCGCACGTGTCTTCGCCTGGTGGTTCATCGTCGGCGCGACGATGGCGTTGGCGGTCATCCTCCTGCAAGGGGGCATCAGGGAGGCGATGCAAGCCCAGGGTTCGGTCTGGGAGCTCAAGCTGGTTGAATTGCTTACGACCATTCTGGGCGGCGGCTTACTGGGCGGATGTATCGCGTTGATTTTGGACCGTATCAAGAAATCGTGACCCGGCATCGCCGGATGCCGGGCAGCATAAGGAGTGGTGGCCATGGATATTGAAGTCGGGTCGAATTTGTATCGAAACTCCAACGGTATCATCGATATCGAAGGCGTGCCGCAATTTGAAGTCTCCATTAAAGAACCGGCGCGGGCGTTGCTCGTCAACTTCGCCTTGTTCGATGAGGTGGGGCGGATGATGGCGAAGGTGGTCGACAGCAACCTGACATTTAACGAGCGCCGGGCGTATCGGTTGGCCAAGAGTCCGACCAGCGTCTCATTGAAACATGAAGAGTCGGGAACGGTGGTGTTTGCGTTGGAATTATGCGAGGGGAATCGCGTGGTGTTCAGCAAGGGGTCGTTTCATACCATCAAGGGCCATCGTCTCGACGTGTCGCAGACCGAATGGCGGATCGACAAGAAACACTTCAGCGGCAAGGAGACGGACACGAAGGGAGGGGCGGTCTTTTTGGGATAACCGCCCCTCCGTCTATTCATCGTCGCTCTGGTTGTGTCAGGCTGAAGGGGCGACGGTCGGAACGATGCAGATCTGCCCGTCCTTCAATTCCACTACGGCCGTATCTCCATCCCGCAGCTCTCCCTTGATCAACTGCCGGGCCATCGGCGTCTCAATCTCCTGCTGAATGAGCCGTTTGAGCGGCCGCGCCCCATACACCGGATCGTACCCGCGCCGGCCAAGGTTCTGTAGCGCGTCCGGCGTCACCGTCATGGTGATCCGCCGTTCCATCAGACGGGCTCGCAGTCTCTCCAACTGAATTTCCACGATCTTCGCCAAGTGTTCGTTGCCGAGGGCGTGGAACACGACGATCTCATCCACCCGGTTCAGAAACTCAGGCCTGAAGTGCGCCCGCAAATCCCCGGTCACCTGGTTTTTCATCGTCTCATAGGAGGCACCGGCTTGCTGCGCTTCCAGGATATGCTGACTGCCGATATTCGAGGTCATGATCAACACGGTGTTTTTGAAATCCACGGTTCGCCCCTGCGAATCGGTCAGCCGGCCATCGTCGAGTACCTGCAGCAGAATATTGAAAACGTCGTGGTGCGCCTTTTCGATCTCGTCAAAGAGGATCACGGAGAAGGGGTGGCGGCGCACTGCTTCGGTCAGTTGGCCGCCTTCCTCATAGCCGACATAACCGGGAGGGGCGCCGATCAACCTGGCAACCGTGTGCTTCTCCATATATTCCGACATGTCGATCCGGATGAGGTTCGATTCGTCATCGAAGAGTGTGACGGAGAGGGCGCGCGCCAATTCCGTCTTGCCTACGCCGGTCGGTCCAAGAAACAAGAAGGAACCGATGGGGCGGTTGGGGTCTTTGATGCCGGAGCGGGCCCGCACCACCGCATCGGCCACGGCTGTCACGGCCTGTTCCTGTCCCACGACACGCTTGTGGAGCAGCTCGTCCAGCTTGAGGAGTTTTTCCATTTCTCCCTCGACCAACCGCGTCACAGGAATCCCCGTCCAACGGCTGACGACGGCGGCGATATCTTCTTCATCCACTTCTTCCTTCAACAGGCGGGTCTCGTTTTGCTTTTTGCCGAGGGACTGCTGCTCCAGCTCGAGTTCACGCTCCAGCCGGGGCAATTCGCCGTACCGCAGCTCGGCGACCTTGTTCAAATCGTAGGCGCGTTCGGAGCGTTCGATGTTCTGTTTCACCTCTTCGATCTGCTGGCGGATCTTCCTCAGCTTACTGACAGAATTTTTTTCCGACTCCCAGCGGGTCTTGAGAGCCTGCAGATCGCGATTCTTCTCGTTGAGCTCTTTTTCAATCGATTGGAGACGCGCCTTGCTGCCCGCGTCAGTTTCTTTTTTGAGCGCTTCCCGCTCGATCTCCAATTGCAGCACCTTTCGCGAAACTTCATCGAGCTCCGCGGGCAAACTGTCGATTTCCGTGCGGAGACGCGCGGCGGATTCGTCGACAAGATCGATCGCCTTGTCCGGCAAAAACCGGTCGCCGATGTACCGGTTCGAGAGTTTGGCGGCCGCGACGAGGGCGGCGTCTTTGATGCGTACGCCATGGTGGACTTCATAGCGTTCTTTCAGACCGCGCAAAATTGAAATGGTATCTTCGACCGTCGGCTGATCCACGAGCACAGTCTGAAAGCGTCGCTCCAACGCGGCATCTTTCTCGATGTGCTTGCGATACTCATCCAGCGTAGTGGCGCCGATGAGGTGCATTTCGCCTCTGGCCAACATCGGTTTGAGGAGGTTTGCCGCATCCATTGCGCCTTCCGCCGCGCCAGCGCCCACCACGGTGTGCAGTTCATCGATAAAGAGCAGCACCTGGCCCTGCGCCGACTGAATTTCCTTGAGGACGGCCTTCAGGCGTTCTTCGAACTCTCCACGAAACTTGGCTCCGGCGACAAGCGCCCCCATGTCGAGGACGACGACGCGCTTTTGTTTGAGCCCCTCCGGCACATCGCCTTTGACGATGCGTTGCGCCAAACCTTCGACGATAGCGGTCTTGCCGACACCCGGCTCACCGATCAGGACGGGATTATTTTTGGTTCGTCGTGACAGAATTTGAATGGTGCGCCGGATTTCGTCATCCCGGCCGATGACCGGATCGAGCTTGCCCTGGCCTGCGAGTTTGGTCAGATCGCGGCCGTATTTTTCCAAGGCCTGGTAGGTGCCTTCCGGATCTTGGCTTGTCACCCGCTGATTGCCACGAACCTGCTGCAAGGCTGTGAGGAGACGGTCTCGTGTCAGATTGAGCCGGCGAAATACGCCGCCTTCCTCGACCATCGCAAGGACCACATGCTCGACGCTGATGAACTCGTCGCGCAATTCCTTCATCTGGTCTTCGGCCTTTGTCAGCACTGCGCCGAGCCGCGGCGTGAGATGTATTTGTCCGGGAGCAGCGCCTGGCCCCTGAACTTGAGGTACTTTCGCCAGTGTCTGGTCCGCTGCTTGACGAACGGCAGCGGGCGATACCCCGGCCTGTTCGAACAACGAGCTTGCAATACCCCGCTCTTGCTCCAGAAGCGCCAGCAGGAGATGCTCGACATCGATGCCCTGATGTCCCCGGCGCATCGCAAGGGCTGATGCACTTTGCAGGGCCTCTTGTAGCTTGACGGTCATCCGGTTCATATCCATGTGGCTGACTCCTGGGTGGATGTATCTCTGTTACTGAGAGAACATAATCACATCGGTGGGCAAGTCAATAGCAGCCGATCCCCGCTTGTCGTCGCTGGTGCCAGGCGGAAATTCTTTCGCGGCGCGACTTGACCTGTCAGGGGAATCCATCTTATTGTCCGCGCGACATGTGAAATCGACTTCCCGGTAGGGTGTACCGCTCTGTTCGACGACCCGCATTGACTGATCCATGTTGACGATATTCAATTCGACGCTCCAACTCTATCGAGAAGCGCTTCACGCAACCTGGCGTTCCCTCATCCGGGGATGGTTTGTGATTCTCGCCGTCATCGTGTTTACGTTGCTGATGATGTTGGCCCATCAGATCGCTCGCCCCCTGGGTATGCTTGGAGGCTTCCTGCTCGGTGCGGTGAATGCCCTTTTGATCGGGGCGACGCTCAGCCTGATCGAGCAGTCCATTAAGGGCATGCGGACGATCACGCTGCATGACGTGATGGACAGTATGGGGCATTATTTTTGGGATGTCATCAGTGTCGGGTTTGTGCTCTGGATCCCCACGATGCTCCTCGATACGAGTCTGCGCGCGAACCCCGACAGCCAATTTCTAGTGATGGCCTGTCTCTTACTCGTCTTTATTTTGTTGAATCCCGCTCCTGAAGTGATCTATCTCACCAGGCATGATTCGCCGTTGGATGTCTTGAAGCGCAGTTATGAGTTCGTATTAGATAATTGGATTGAATGGTTCCTGCCGATGGCCCTGGTGTTGGCGCCCCTGGGATTGTCCCTCTTTTTTAAACTCTCAAGCCAGTTAGGAAGGGGAGCGGGGCTTGATTTCATTCAGTTGGTCTTAGTGCCCTTTACCATTCTCAGCGCCTGGTTGACAGACCTCGGGATTTCGGCAAGCCTCACCGGTATGATGGCGCTGCTGCTCACCCCACCGCTCATGGTCGGGATGCTGCTCTTTCGTGGTCATCTGTTCTCGGCCCTTTCTTCCACGTCTCGGCGACAACGCGCCTACCAATCGCAGTTCCACGACTCCGCTCGCTAGGAAGTCATTCCATCCATACAAGGGCGCCGCGCTGTTCTTGCACAATGTGGAGAACTTGTTGAGGGGATAAAAGAAGTGGTGTATGGCTTAACCTACACTGCTGCATGGGCAGAGCCTCACGTCCATCACCAGGAGGGAGCCTGGTCGTGCGCCTCTCGATTTTCTGGCGATTAGTGTTGACGTATCTGGTCATTATCGCGGTCATGACCGGGGTCAATGTCTATGCGTTGTTGCAGATTCGAACACTGGCCGGCCTCAATACGGAGGTCGGATCCCACCATCATCCGGAGATCGATTCAGCCAAGCGCTTGCTGACGTCGATCTATGAGCAGGTGCAGGGCGAGAAAAAATATGTGGCCGTTCCTGCCGCCACGTTTCTCGAGCATTTCGATACGGCGAGCAAAGAATTTCAGCAAGTCCTACAGGGATTGCTCGATCACGACGCCTCAGAGCCGGAAACGAGATTGCTCAAGGAGATCGAGGGGCTTCAGCAAACGCATTTGGCCCTGTTTCAATCACAGTTGGCTGAGTCGAGCGGACATCCGGAGACGAGTTCAGGCTTCGATGCGCGACGCGAAGTGGTGGTAGGGAAAATGGCCGCAGCTCTGCAGCAGTATATTGGCCTCCACGAGCGGCGTATTACTGTCGGCGTCAATGAATCGCATGCCAGCTCTGTGCATGCGGAAGCCGTCACACGCAATTTAGTCTTGGTGGCCCTTCTCTTCGGGCTTGGCATGGCGGCGGTCGCGAGTTACAACATTCTTCGCCCCTTGCGTCGACTCCAGGCTACGATTCAGGAGATGGGGCAGGGGAATTTCAAAGCCGCATGGGATGGGCAGGCCCCTCGCGAGTTACGGGAGTTGGGAGAGACAGTGAAGTGGATGGGCACCAAGTTGCAGCAATTGGACGATATCAAAAGCGAGTTTCTCGCCCATGTCTCCCATGAACTGCGTACCCCGATGGCATCGATCCAGGAAGGCACGCATCTTCTCCTGGACGAAATTCCCGGTCCCTTGACCCAAGACCAACGAACCACCCTGCGCATCATGTCGGACAGTAGCCGGCGGTTAATGTATCTCATTTCGACCATCCTGGATTTGTCGAAAATGCAGTCCGGCATGATGGAGTATCGGTTTGTTCCCACGGATCTCCGGCGGGTCGCGGATATTTCAGCCAATAAAATCCGTCTGTTAGCAGATGCTAAACATGTACAGCTTTTAATAGAGGCTCCGGTAGAACGACATTGGGTCCGAGCCGATAGTACGCGGATCGAACAAGTGCTGGACAATCTCCTCTCGAATGCGTTGAAGTACAGCCCCGCGGGCGGCAGTGTCAGGTTGCAGATGGCACCGAGGCGCGATGAAGGCCTGCTTTTCGTCGAGGTGGCGGATGCGGGCCCCGGTATACCGGCGGAGGAATTGCCGCATATTTTCGAGCGGTTCTATCAGGGACGGACTAGAAACCGTCAGGTTTCCGTGGGCAGTGGTCTCGGGTTAGCCCTTGCGAAGAAGGTCGTCGAAGCCCACGGCGGAAGAATTTGGGTAGAGAGTGACCTCGGAAAGGGGACGACTGTGAGATTCATCCTACATCTAACCAAGCCAGGAATGTTGGCCTAGTGCAACGCTATCGCGCTATAGCCATGATGATGTTGTGCGGACTGCTGTCCGCCTGTGGCACTCTTCCTCCGCCTCCGTCTCAGACCCCATATTTCTCCAACGACGGGGGAGATGGCAAAATGTTGCAGGCCCTTTTACGTAAAGACTCCACGCTAACGGCCAAATGCGCTAGTAAAAATACCTGCGATCATGTATTCTTCACCCGCGCATTGACGTCTCTGTATGAAAGTCGAGAGTCGGCCATCCATAACTTCGAGAAAGTCATTGCCCTCGCCCCCAAGAGCCAGTTGGCCGTATCCAGCCGACTCTGGTTGCAATTGCTGCAGGCCGGCGAAGTATCGCCTGATCAGTCTTGGATGCGTTCTGTCTGGCATGGGCCCGCAATCGCTGAGACACAAGGCGTCCTTTCTCAAACAATTGAACGCACCGTGCGGGATCTTCTCGACCGCGAACTTACCATCCAACAATTGCGTGCCTTGCAGGACAGTGAAGCACAATCGCTTGAGGCTATGCAGCGCGAGCTTCAGGACCAGGAGCGCAAGGCGGAGCTGTTCAATTCCAGGCGTGAGTCCCATCGCATGGCGGTTGAGCCGGCGACGCTGCAGAGTCTGCAGCGGCAAGTCAGCGACCGCGACAAGAAAATCGAGGAACTCACGAGCCAGCTCGAAGCCCTCAAGCGCATCGATCAGGAAATGAGAGGCAAAACCCGCATGATCAAGCCTCCATCAAGTGTGGTCCCATCGCAACAGTCGGAACCGTCCAAACCGTAAGGACTGTCATGGAACAAGAACGAATTCTCGTTGTGGATGATGACGAAGGTCTGTTGCATTTATTGCGGATGCGGTTGTCCGCGCTGGGATTTTCCGTGACCCCCTGCACGACAGGACGCGATGCGCTCGTTGCCGCTCGACAGGAAACATTCGATATCGCGATCACTGATTTGCGGTTGCGCGCAGAGGACGGCTTAGTCTTGACGGAAGAACTGTTACAGGTTCAGCCAGGGCTTCCGGTCATCATTCTGACTGCTCACGGGAGTATCCCGAATGCGGTAGAAGCCATGCAGCGCGGGGCCTTCGGCTATCTGACCAAGCCGTTTGATGACAAGGAATTGAAGGCGACCATTGATAAGGCCTTGATTCAGTTGCGGATGACGCGAGAAATCCAGCGGCTGAAATCACTGGTCAAGGAACTCTATGGCTTAGAAAACGTTATTGCAAGAAGTCCCGCCATGCAACGATTGTTTCAGCAGGTCGCGCAGATCGCCGATTCAGATGCCACCATTCTCTTGACCGGCGAAACTGGGACAGGAAAGGAAGTCCTGGCGAGAGTGCTCCATGCGAATAGCCGTCGATCAAAGGGGCCTTTTGTCGCATTGAACTGTGCGGCGATCAGTGAACATCTTTTTGAAAGCGAGCTATTCGGGCATATCCGTGGGGCGTTCACCAATGCCATGGCGGCGAAGCGAGGTCTTTTTCAAAGCGCCAATGGAGGGACTCTCTTCCTTGACGAAATCGCCGAAATGTCCTTGCCGATGCAGGTAAAACTTTTGCGCGCCGTCCAGGAACGGGAAGTGCGTGAGGTGGGAGCAGATTATACAACGAAAGTTGATGTGCGAATCATCACGGCTACGAACAAGGATTTGGCAGAATGTGTAAAGCAAGGTAGATTCCGTCACGACTTATATTATAGAATTTCCGTTGTGCCGCTTAATATTCCCGCGTTGCGAGAACGGAGAGACGACATACCTCTCTTGGCCCAGCATTTTTTGAAACAAAGTGCGAGACGATCTAACAAGGATGTTCGTGGATTTACACCGGCAGCCATGCATCGGCTTATAGGTTATCCATGGCCAGGCAATGTCCGGGAACTTGAAAACGCAGTGGAAAAAGCGGTGGTCATGTCCCGGCAGGACATGGTATTGCCGGAACTGCTGCCGTCCGCGGGAGCGTCGACCGATATCGGGTTGAAACCGTTGACCGAGGCAAAGGAAGAATTTGAACGGTCGTATTTGCGCAATGTGTTACAGATGACGGGCGGAAATATTTCACGAGCCGCCCAGTTTGCCGGCCGGTACCGTGCCGATTTTTATAAGATGTTAAAGAAATACGGATTGCACCCTTCAATGTTGAAGGAACGTCAGGACATGAACCTTGCTGAAATTGAGGACGCGACTGAGGAGGTCAAAGACGCCTAGAGTTCACGTGGGGGGAAGCGCGCAGAGTTGGTTCCCTACTAAGCGTTCCAGCCGTTTTGCCGCCGCATGACGAATCTTCCTGATCTGAATGCCAAAGTCTTTTCCGCTGACCCACTGAACCGAGGCCTCTTCTATTTCCAACGGGGAAGTTTGATCGGGCAGTTCCATTCGCAACGTCAGTTTCATGCCTATGCTGACCTGATGGTCGCCTTGCAAACGCCATCCTCCGCTCGAAATATCCCGAATTATTCCTTTTCCGAGAAAATGTTCGGAGAGATAATAGCCGATATTGCAGCGCATAACCCTCTGGTAGGTGCGAAGCCTAAAATGCCTTGGCATGACGGCCTCCTCTAAAAAGTCTGGTCATGAATAAGTGTGGAGAGACATTCACTGTCCTGTCGCCCCAAGAAAAACTATGCCTTCGCTCCAGGGCGATGGACCGCTGTAAGCGGGACTTCTCCGGACAAATTGCTCAAGGCGACGCCGCTCATCTTCAGAGGTTCGAATAAATTCGACGCCGAGCTTCGCACCTTCTACCCATCTGACTGCAGCCAAGGCCACGTGCAGGGGCGCTTGGTGATCGGGCAAGAATAATCGCAGTTGCAGGTACTCACCTGCAGTCATTCGTTTGGGGCTTTCGATGAGACATCCAGGAAGAGAAAGATCTAAGATGCGCCCTTCCCCCACACAATTGTCTCCTGCAAACATTACCGAACAGTCCATAGGCACTCGCTGACTGTATCGATTCTGCATGGCGCCTCCTCTTCATGTAGCCTAGGGCCAAATACATCCGCCTTGAAACTCGACTGTATTGCACGGACTAACCCTCGGCTAGTCCTCAGAATTGTTAACCCTATAGGGGGGAACGTCCTGATCCTTAGGGTCTGTTCATAAATGGCAAAATTAGGTACATTCTCGCGTTTTGGAGCTTGCGAGGATGGACCGGAAGATGTTGCGCGACGACCAATGGAAGCGAATCGAGCCGTTGTGCTCAGGCAAGGCCGGCGAGCGCGGGGTAA